>Ga0189276_10057_pt1 | contig 193461 bp, 202 predicted proteins | sample N26A31minimetaG_FD_130321 | JGI IMG/M metagenome (GOLD analysis project Ga0189276, IMG submission 130321) | Marine microbial communities from the Costa Rica Dome - N26 A3-1 mini metaG | ecosystem: Environmental > Aquatic > Marine > Oceanic > Photic zone | place: Costa Rica: the Eastern Pacific... | reverse complement strand
GCAGGCCCGGACTTGATCCGGGCGGAGATCCGGGACCCAGCCTAGCGCATCGAGGTCCCTGATCTGCGCCCCGCTTGCGCGGGGCATCCGTCAGGGATGACAAGCGTATGTGGAAAAAACGGGTGGAAAAAACAGGGACACGTACCATTTATTGGCGCTGCCCCCCACAAGAACGAGTGAGACATCGGTACATGTTCCCGTTTTCTAGCGTCGGCAGCCCCCACTATGCTCCCAACCGAAAGCCGCCAGCGATAAGGCTCGCTCAGCTGAACAACATGATGAAAAACGACATCTAGTCAGCGCCCCCCTCATCCCCATCATCATCGCCCTCACCGGGCCATTCGACGATATGGTCTTCCCAGTCGATGCTCTCGAGCCGATCGTCGGGCACGGAGACGGTCTGGCCGATCACCGACATGCCGGCCTTGTGCGTCGACATCGGATCGCCGGTGACCAGCGGGTGCCAGTCATGGAGGTCCTTGCCCTCGGCCAGCAGGCGGTAGGCGCAGGTTTTCGGGATCCAGGGCAGGCTCGTGACGCTTTGCGGTGTCAGCACGACGCAATCGGGCACCTTGGCCTTGCGGTTTTTGTAGTCCTTGCAGCGGCAGGTCTCGCCATCAAACAATTTGCAGGCGATGTCGGTTTCCAGGCGCAGCCCGGTATCCTCGTCCTCGAGCTTGATCAGGCAGCACTTTCCGCACCCGTCGCACAGCGACTCCCACTCTTCCTTGCTCATCTCAGAGAGAGTTTTCATCTTCCAGAAAGGCAGTGACATAAAGGATCGCCTGATTTTCGCCGCTTTCGCGGAGCCTTAGACGGTGTAGCGGAGCGCGGCAAGAGACGCCGGCCCGCGCGCGGGGACAACAGGAATGAATATGGAGCCCTACCGGGCCGATCATATGATGGAGCGGCAACGCCGCGAACGCCGCAATCGTCTGATTGCCGGCGGAATTGCCGGTATTGTCCTGTTCTTCGGCATCATCGTCTCCGGCTCGCTCTGGCACTGGGCTTTCCATGACCTGCCAGAGACGCCGCAGACCGCGGCCGAGCTGTGGTCAACACGCCGCGAACCCTCGGTAACGCTGCAGGACCGCAATGGTGAGGTCCTCGCCGTGCGCGGTCCGCTCTATGCCCGCGCCGTAGCGCTCGACAGCCTGCCCGACCATGTGCCCAACGCCTTCCTGGCCATTGAGGACCAGCGCTTTTTCGAGCATGGCGGGGTGGATTATCGCGGCCTGGCGCGCGCGGTCTGGACCAATCTGGGGGCCGGGCGCTCGCTCCAGGGCGGCTCGACCATCACCATGCAATTGGTCAAGAACCTGATCTTGAGCCCGGAACGCCGCCTGCGCCGCAAGCTGCAGGAAATCCGCATCGCCTGGGCGCTGGAAGACCAGCTCAGCAAGACCGAGATCCTCGAGCTTTATCTCAACCGCATCTATCTCGGCGCCCGCGCCTATGGCGTGGAGGCTGCGGCCCAGCGCTATTTCGGCAAGTCCTCGACCCAGCTCAGCCTGGCCGAGGCGGCGCTTCTGGCCGCCCTGCCCAAGGCGCCGAGCCGGCTCGATCCGACGGTCAATCTGGAAGCTGCCCAGGCCCGCGCCGCCATCGTACTGGCGGCCATGCTCGAGGCCGGCTTTATCGACCAGGCCGCCCATGACGCGGCCCTGGCCAGCCCGGCCGTACCGACTGCGCCGCCGATTGATCCCAATGCCGGTGTGACCTGGGGCCATGTCTTCGACTATGCCGTGGCCGAAGCCGACCGGTTGTTGATGAATGAGGACATCCCCGATCTCGTCATCCGCACCACGATCGACCCGGAATTGACCCGCGAGGCCCGCGAGGCCGCCCTCGGCATGCTCGATGAACAGGGTGAGGCGCTCGGCGCCAGCGAGGCGGCGGTGATGCTCCTGGCCCCCGACGGCGCCATCCGGGCTTTCCATGGTGGACGGGATTATCTGCAAAGCCAGTTCAACCGCGCCATCCAGGCCCAGCGCCAGCCCGGCTCCGCCTTCAAGCCCATCGTGTTCACCGCTGCGCTGGAAGCGGGCTACGATCCCTCTTCGGCCGTCTGGGACGAGCCGGTCGACCTGGAAGGCTGGACGCCGCAGAACTTCTCCGGAAACTATCGTGGCCTGGTGACGTTGCAGGAAGCGCTGAAGCGCTCGATCAACACGGTTGCCGCCCAGATCGGTGACCAGGTCGGGATTGAACGCATCGTCGAAACCGGGCAGCGCATGGGCATACGCTCGCCGCTGCCGGCCCTGCCCTCGATTGCGCTCGGGGCCGCCGAGACCAACCTGCTCGAACTGACCTCGGCCTATGCCGTCTTCGCCCGCGACGGCCAGCGCCATGAGCCCTATTTCATTGTCTCGCTGAGCAATTCACGCGGCGAAGTGCTCTACGAGCATGACGCCCGGGAAGCGGAACAGGTGCTGCGCGCCGATATCGCCCAGGCCATGTCGACCATGATGCAGGATGTCATTCTCACCGGCACTGGCCGCCGCGCCGCCCTGCCCGGACGGGCCGCCGGCGGCAAGACCGGCACCAGCCAGTCCTTCCGTGATGCCTGGTTCATCGGTTTCACCGCCGACTACACGGCCGGGGTCTGGGTCGGCAATGATGATGACAGCCCGATGCAGGACGTCACCGGTGGCGGCCTGCCGGCGCAGATCTGGCAGCGCTACATGCTGGATGTGCATGAAGGCCTGCCCGTCAGCCCGCTCAGCGCCGCAGCCCCGCGCACCCGGTCGGAACGCGAGGAACGCCTGGCGGCTTTCTATTCGGACTTGTCGGACGCGTTTTCCGACTTGCTCGAACCCTCGCCCCGCTCCAGCGAGGACTGAAGCATCTGCCCCAGCGCGCGCACCTCAGCGCGCAGGTCAGCCAGCTCGCGGCGCAATTCCTCACGCTCGGAATGCGCTTCGGCATCGCGCAGATCTTCCTCGTCGAAATGCTTGGCCTGCAGGCTGTCGACAATGATGGCGATGAACAGGTTGAGCACGGCGAAACTGGTCAGGACGATGAACACGAGGAAGAAGGCCCAGGCCCAGGGATGGTGTTCACGGACCGGGTTCTGCACTTCCGTGGCCCAGCCCTCCAGCGTCATCACCTGGAACAGGGTGATGGCACTCTCGCCCAGCGTCCCGAACAGCGCCGGATTGGTTTCGCCGAAGAGTTTCGCCGCCATCACCGAGGAGACGTAGAACATCAGGGCGAGGACGGCGATGATCGCCCCCATGCCCGGAATGGCGCGCAGCAGGGCCTCCACCACCTTGCGCATTTCCGGCATCACCGAGAACAGGCGGAAAGCGCGCAGGATGCGCAACGCCCGCAGCACCGAGAAACCGCCCGCATCGGGCAGGATCGACACCGAAATGACGACGAGGTCGAACCAGTTCCAGCCGGAATAGAAGAAGCGATGCCGGTAGGCGATCAGCTTGAGGACGATCTCGAAGATGAAGACCGAGACCACGACACGGTCAATCAACGGCAGGCCCTTGGTGAACCAGTCGCCCTCATAGGGGTAGGTCTCCAGGCCCAGCGTGATGGCGTTGAAGGTGATCAGCGCGAGAATGAAATTGCGGAAGCCGGCGCTTTCCACGAAAGCGATCAGCCGATCATTCCAGCCATCGGTCTTGGTCGTCATTGATTTCCCCATCCGAAGCTCATGAATTATCGCCGGATCAAGACAAGTTCAACGGGCATTTGAACCCTTTTTTAGCCCGCCCCCGCAAGATGGGCGGCATGAGACAGATCCTGATCCTGATTGCGATTTTCATCGCTGGCACAGGCCCCGCCTTGGCCCAGAGCGGTGAAGGTCATGCCCGGCACGGCGCCGTCTATGAGCGGATCGACATGGATGCCGGCACCGCTGAGGCCTGTTCGGCGCTGTGCGACCGCGACGGGCGCTGCCAGGCCTGGAGCTATGCCCGCGCCGGCCTGATGGGCCCCTATCCGCAATGCGCCCTGCTCAGCGCCGTCTCCACCCCGATCGCCCAGCCCGGCCATACCACCGGCCTGTCGACACAGCTGGCCGAACGGATCAGCGCCGCGGTCGAACGTCCGCTCAGCGAAAGCGAACTGATCGCCCTGCGCGCCACCTATGCACCCTATCAGCGCTGAAACGAACAATTTGCACGGCCCCGCGTACGCTTTTTTTACCTGGCTATGAGACGGTCCTCTGCAAGCATGGAACGGAATTGGGCATGGCAGTCGTCAGCAAGTTGAATAATCTGGTCGAGCTGGCGAAGGAAAAGTCCTCCGAACGCCGCCGCGCCCTCCTGCGCGAAGTGACCGATCTCTTCTTTGACGAGCCCCCGGCCCGCGATACTTCGGTATCCCAGCGCTTTGAGGATGTGCTGACCAGCCTGGCCGAACAGACCGCCGAGGAAGCACGGGTCGAACTGTCGGAACGTTTTGCCGAGACCGACATGGCACCCAAGGGCCTGGTGCTGAAACTGGCGCAGGACGCCATCGAGGTCGCCGCGCCGATCCTGGCCAAGTCTTCCGTGCTGGAAGAACAGGACCTGATCGAGATCGCCGAAACCGGTCAACAGACCCACCTGAAAGCCATTTCCCAGCGCGACAGCGTCTCAGAACGCCTTTCCGACACCATTGTCCGCCGCGGGGATGATCACACCGTCGCCAGCCTGATCCGCAATGACGGGGCGCAGATCTCACGCCAGACCTTCGAGGTCGTCTCCGAGCGCGCGGAGAGTTCGCCGGTCCTGCAGGAGCCGATGGTTGAACGGGCCGATACGCCGAACGACCTGCTCGCCGACCTCATGCTGACGGTAGAAAACAATCTGCGCGAACGCATTGTCGAGCGTTTCGACCAGGTCGACCCCAAGGTTATCGAACACGCCATGGCGGCCTCGCGCGCGCGCCTCGCCGCCCGGCTCGAGGAAGACCGCGAACTGGACGACGCCCGCAAGCAGATCCAGGCGCTCAAATTGCGCAAACAGCTCGATGGCGCCCAGCTGGCCCGGCTGTTGCGCGAACGCGAGCTGATGGCCTTCTATGTCGGTTTTTCCGAAATGACCGGCGTCGACATCGTCGCCGCCCGCCGCGCCATTGAACAGGATTGCGTCGACCCGCTGGCCCTGATCTGCAAGGCCGCCGGCTTCGACAAGGCGCTCTTCGTCACCCTTGCCGTTCTGCGCGGTGCTGCCAATGCGGAAGCCTTCTCCGACGCCAAGGAGCTCGGCCGCCTGTATGAGCGGATCACGCTGGAAGACGCCGAGCGCGCCATGCGCTTCTGGCGCCTGCGCCGGGATGTGGCCGCCTAGGCCTTGGACGCCTCGCCCGGCGGATTGAAGATTTCCGCGCCGCTTTCCAGATAGACGCTGGTCGACGGGAAGGCGAAGTCGGTACCGGCCCCCTCGACGATTTCCTTGATCTTGAAGGCCAGGTCTTCCTTCAGCCGCAGCCATTCGCCCCAATTGGTCGTCTTGGTGAAGCAATACAGCATGAAGTCGATCGAGCTGTCGCCGAAACGGTCGACCCGCATGAAGGTCGAGACCTCCGGGGGATGGGCGTATTCCGGATGGGTCAGGACATAGTCCAGCACCTGGTCACGGATCTGTTTGAGCTGCTCGATCGAGGTGTCATAGCGCACACCGATGATCCAGTAGGTCCGGCGATGCGTCATGCGGGAAAAATTCGTCACCGCATTATCGGCCAGCTTGGCATTGGGCACATAGACCGGGCCCTTGTCGAAACGGCGCACCAGGGTGGAGCGGAAATTCACCTCCTCCACCGTGCCCTCGACCACGCCGTCCACCTTGATCCAGTCACCGGGCAGGAAACGCTTCTCGGTCAGGATCAACAGACCGGCGATCAGGTTCTTGAACAGGTCCTGGGCGCCCAGGCCGACGGCGACACCGAACAGACCCAGACCGGCTACGATCGGGCCGACGGAAATGCCCCAGAGTTCGAGAATGGCCGCGGCGCCGACAATGATGAAAATGATACGCAGCGCCTTGGTCATCCAGTCCAGCATCAGCGGCGTCAGCGTGTTCTGCAGGCCTTTGAACAGATGCATGACCGGATCGACGGCATTATGCAGCGCCCAGAAAATGGCGATGGTGATCAAGGTCCGGATGATATTCTCGCCGTCATTGATCAGGAAGGCGCCCTCGGCCGCGGCCCCCGCCTGCAAGGTATTCAGCGCAAAGAACAGGGCGATGATCACCGGCACGAGTTTCAGCGGCCCCGCGAGTGCATCGACCACGGCATCATCGAGCTTGTTTTCGCTCTTTTGCGCCATGCGGCGCAGGGAGGCGACGAGCCAGCTGGCGATCAGTCCGCGCAGGGACAGGCCGATAATCAGGATGAAAACCGCCGACATGCCATGCCCGACACTGACGCCGAGGAAGGAGCTGGCCCAGACGTCCTGGGTAATACTCCAGAGCTGATCAAGATCGGTGGCGAAACCTTCAGCCTGCGTCGTCATGCAGAACGCTCCTTGGCCCGGTGGAAGCTCACATCGGGGAATTTCTCTTCCGAATAGGAAACTTCCCAGGCACTCTTGGCAAGGAAGACCGGATCGCCATTGATGTCCTCGGCCATGGCCGATTTGTGCCGGTCGGCGAAGGCTTCGATCTTGGCGTCTTCACCACCGAGCCAGCGCGCGGTCTCATAGGGGGCCGGCTCGAAATCGACCTCGAGGCCATATTCCGCCGCCACGCGTTCCCGCATCACGTCAATCTGCAGCGCGCCTACGGCACCGACGACAAAATCGCCGCCCATCACAGGACGGAAGAGCTGGGTCACGCCCTCCTCGGCCAGGCTCTCCAGCGCCTTCTTTAGGTGCTTGGCCTTCAGCGGATCGGCCAGGCGGGCCCGGCGCAGGATTTCCGGTGCGAAATTGGGGATGCCGGAAAAGCGGATCTTGCCGCTTTCCGACAGACTGTCCCCGACCCGCAGCGTTCCGTGATTGGGCACACCCATGACATCACCGGCGAAGGCCTCGTCAGCGATTTCGCGGTCCTGGGCGAAGAACAGGGTCGGCGAGGAGACCGTGAGCTGTTTGCCGGTCTCTGTCTTCAGCTTCATGCCGCGTTTGAACTTGCCCGAGCACAGACGCACGAAAGCCACCCGGTCACGGTGGTTCGGGTCCATATTGGCTTGCACCTTGAACACGAAGCCGGCGACTTCCTTGCCGCCCGGCTCCACTTCACCGGCCTTTCCGGAGATATCTGCCGCAACCGCAGCCGGTCCGGGAATATTGTCGGCAAGACCGTCGAGCAATTCGTGCACGCCGAAGCCGCGCAGGGCCGAGCCGAAGAAGACCGGGGTCAGATGGCCTTCGAGGAAGCTCTGCATCTTGAATGGCGGGCACAGCTCCTTGGCCACTTCAGCGCCCTCGCGCACCTCGTCCATCTCCTCTTCCGAGAGGATTTCCGAGATCATGTTGGAATTGAGATCGACGACCTCGCTCGGCTGGCCCGCCTCGCGCTCCTGACCCGGGCGCTGATAGACGTGGAAGCCTTCCGTCGCCAGATCCAGCACGCCCTTGAAGCGATTGCCAGAGCCCACCGGCCATTGCATCGGCGTTGTGTCCAGCGCCAGTTTTTCCTGGATGTCCTCGAGCAGCTCGATCGGGTCGAGCGCCTCGCGGTCCATCTTGTTGATGAAGGTGACGATCGGGATGTCACGCAGGCGGCAGACCTCGACCAGTTTCAACGTTCGCGGCTCCACACCCTTGGCCGCGTCGAGCACCATGATGGCGCTGTCCGCTGCCGTCAGCGTGCGATAGGTGTCCTCGGAGAAATCCTCGTGGCCCGGCGTATCGAGCAGATTGAACAACAGGCCGCGATGCTCATAGGTCATCACCGAGGCGGACACGGAGATACCGCGTTCCTGCTCGATCTTCATCCAGTCCGACTGGGTCCGGCGGTTCTCGCCCCGCGCACGGACCTGTCCGGCCAGGCGGATGGCACCGGCCGACAAGAGCAGGGTTTCCGTCAGCGTGGTCTTACCGGCGTCCGGATGAGAGATGATGGCGAAGGAACGGCGGCGGGCCCATTCCGGGTCGCCCGGGGCGGGAGTGGTCATGGATCGGTTGGTCCGGGATCGGTGATGTGAAACTGCAGGCCGCCCGGTTAGCCCGATCAGTGGGCGCTGTGCAAGTTTTCAGTGACGCGGAACCAGACCTCATGATTGATCTCGTCAACCGTGAGCACCTCATGGTTCTGCTGGCGCCAGAGATAAGCCAGCGTCGTGATCGGCACATTGGCAAAGCGCAGGCCGACATCATCGGGCCCCTCCGCGCCTTGCGGCCGCACGGCGAGGATCGCATTGGCACCGGGCGCTCGATAGCTGATCAGGGCGCAGAAATAGCGCGTCCGCTCGAACTTTGTGTGCGCCATATTGGGGTCGACATAGACCGCTTCACGCAGCAACTCGGTCAGATGAGCCGGCGTCAGGGTCTCGAACTGCGAGACCGGCAGGGGAATCGATCCGTCTCTCAACAGTGAGCTGACATCTCCCAGCTCGAAGACGACATCGTTGAACAGGAACAACATCACTAAAAGCCTTCAAGAGCACGATTGCTGACCAAACTAAGCCGGGATTCGTTAAAGCTCCTCAACCGGCTCGGTTAAAAAATGACGGCCCTGGCGATCCTCGATCTCGATCAGCCAGAGATCCGGGTCGTCTTCGCATCGCTCACGGCAATACGCATCGACCGTCGCCTCGTCCGGCTCGCCCTTGCGGAATCGAATCCATAAGCGCTCGCCCATTTCGTCCCGGACCGGGACATAGAGCACGCATTCTGTCCTCGATTGCACGACTTTTACGAGCACCGCTCCCGCGTCCTCGTCTCCCCGGCGAATCACATAAGCGGCGGCCAAACCTGATTCAGCCCGCCTTATCAGGGCTTCCACCCAAAAAACTGCCTTCAGTCGACTCATTTTCGTTGATGGCCGCGCAATTGCTTAATAATCTATGAATGGGTGAGGGAGTGTTACATGTCAGTACGAGTGGTGTGCGCCGCACTGTCGTGGTGGGCTGTTATGGCTGGTGCAGCCGTGGCTGTCGAGGGGGATGCAGCGGGCGAAGCTGAGGTTTTGGGGACCGCAGCCGAGCAAGCCATCTATACAGAGGAGCGTTCCTTGTCGGACTTGCAGTCCGGTATGACCGCTTTTGTTCTGTCCCCGTCGCAAAATCAGCAAACGATTTCATTTACTTTGCCGCCGAACGCGGACGCGACGGAAGCGTGGCTGAACCTGGCGGCACGTCCGGCCAGTGAGACCACGACCGGCCGAATCCACGTCTCGCTCAATGGCGGGGAAAGCATCGTCATCCGTCCGCAGGCGCGGGCGATGGAGGCGCGATTCGCGCTGTATTCCGACGATGTCCGCCCTGGCGACAATACGCTCGAAATCGCCTTCACCTCCGATAGCGCCACCGCAGGCTGGATCGTCGATGCCAGCCGCTCGCAGCTTCGCCTGTCCATGCAGCGCCTCGAACAGCTCGGTTCGCTGGGTCAGCTGGAGGAAACCCTCGGCGCCGACTTCGCGGCCCTGCGCCGCGTAGCGCTGGTCACCGAGGACAATGCCGAACGCCCGACCGTTGAAGGCCTCGCGGCCCAGGCGGTTGCCCTGCGCGCCGGCCACGTCCCGCTTTTCAGCGGCGACACGGAAAATGCCGACCTGATCGTGCGCATCGCGCAATATGAGTCGCTGAGCGAGGCCGATCAGGCCCTGCTGCGCCATGATGGCCGCGCCATCGGTCCGGAAATCGCCTTCTCCGGCGGTGAGACGCCGCGCATCGTGGTCACCGGTCGCAATATCGAAGAAACCACGGCGGCGGCCCGCCTGCTCGCAGCACGCTCGTTTGAGAACCAGGGTGCCAGCTTCATAGCAGCCGACGCCCTGTCTGCCCGTCATCTTGGTGCACCGCAGGCGCGCGATGCGCGTCATCTGAGCCAGGACGCGGATCTGCGCATGTTCGCCAGCTCGGCCCTGCCGTTCAGCGCCGACCAGGGTGCACGCACCGCGGTACAGCTCGTCGCCGGCGATGATGCGACCCGCTATGGCGCCCTCTCCGTCCTCGCCCGCGCCTCCCTGACCGGTGGCGAAGCCTGGCTCTATGCCTGGTATGGCGACGGGTCTGTCGAGGCCCCGGCCAACCACAATCTCCTGGTTATCGGCCCGGACAGCACCCAGTTTGACGAGATTGACCGCAATGCACCGGCCGAACTTCGCGCCGCCCTGCGCGCGGCGGAGCGCAGCCAGGGCCAGCGCGGCCTGATGCGTCTGGCCGCTGCGGCCTATGCCGATGACGGCGATGAGAGCGAAGGCGTCAATATCGGTGTCGCCTCGCTGTTCGAGGATCGCAATCATGCCGGCCGCTGGATCGCCACCATGACGGCTCCGGAACCGGCCTCCTTCGAGGCGGCTGGCCGCTCTCTGGCCCGCTCGAATCTCTGGGGTGCGCTGGAAGGCCGTGCGGCCGTGTGGAGCACGCGCGGGGTCACGCCGATCGATTTCCGCGTCACGGCCCCGACCTGGCAGGAACGTCTGCGCGAGTTCGCGCTCGACCATACCCGCGACGCCGCCTTCGTTCTGTTCGGCCTGGCTTTCTTCATGCTGATGCGCGGCATGTGGCATCGCCGTCGCCGCGTTCACGCGTCGTAAAACCAAACTTGATATGACTGGCTCCTCGCAAATGCGGGGAGTGAGCATGCGTAGAGTGATCACAGCCTTGATGGCTGCGGCGGCGGGCCTGTCCGCTGCCAGCGCCCAGGATGCCGCCGATGTCTTCGGTGAGCGGGCCATGGCGCTTGCGCTCAATTCCCAGTGCGCGATGTTCACCGACAGCCAGTCCGCCGTGCTGGAAGCCTCCTTCCTGCAGGCGCGCAACACGCTGCTGCGCGCCGGCACCCAGCCCGCCCAGCTCGATGCCGTCCAGACCGACATCCAGCGCGAAGCGGCACGCAAGCCTTGCAATGCGCCCGAGATCATCGCCCTGCGCGAAACCGTTCTTTCCGCCTATGACGCCTACAGCCGCCGGCTGCGCCAGGACTTCCCCGGCGGCACGTTTGGCTGGAGTGCGCGCCGTCCAACCGGGTTTGAAACGCCGGAATGGCTGATCCACCAGGAGACCGGCACGGTCGAGGCCGGCATTGCCCGCATTGACGGGGAAAACCATCTGGCCATCACCATTCCCGGTTCCGGTGACTTTACCTCGGCGGTGATGATCCTGCGCGATCCCGCGCGCGAGCCGGGCCTCTATGACCCGACCCTGGGCGGCATGTTTGCCATGCCCGACGGCGCTGAATGGGTCCGCTATGCAGCACCGGACTATGCCATGACCCGGGTCTGGGCCTCCGGCCGGCTCAGTGCTGAAACGGTGGCCTCGCTGTCGGATGAAGGCGCGGTACGGATCGGTTATCGCTTCGGCGAGCGTGCGCTGGAGGCGTTGATCGAGCGCGATCCGCGTGAAGCCGCCCGCATCGACTTCCTCAACCGCCGCGGCGAGCGGGTGATGTCACACTATTTCGAGATTGCCGATTTCGCGGCCGCCCTGGCCTTCTTGCGGGCTGGCGAGAATACGGGAAGCGCCGGCACGAGCACCAGCGGCGCGACGCGCTAGGCTCAGCCGGTCGAGACCAGGCCGTTGGAGGCCTTCTGAGCCCGCTCGATCTGCTTGTGCACATCCAGCCGCTCATCCTCACTGACCACTTCACCCAGGGCATCGGCCAGTACCGGCAGGGTCACCGTGACGGTGGTGCCGACACCCTTGCGGCTGGCAATGCTCATCGTGCCGCCATGCAGCTCCGCCAGGGCGCGAACCAGGGACAGGCCGAGACCCGTGCCGCGGTTCTCGATATCGCGGGCATTGCCGGCCTGGCGATAGGGCTGGCCGAGCAGTTCGGCATCTTCCTGGTCGAGACCGACACCACTATCGCCGACAGCCAGCACGAGATTGGTACCCAGCGCCCGCGCCATGACCACGACGGCACCGCCATGCGGGGTAAATTTCACGGCATTGGACAACAGGTTGAGCAGGATCTGGCGCACCGCCTTGCGGTCGGCATTGACCTCGATGGGCTGGTCGATCGGATCGATCGACAGGGTGAGACCAGCTTCTTCCGCCTGCAGGCGCATCATCTTGGCCGCCACGGCGACGACCTCGCCGACATCGAAACGCTCCTCGACCAGCTCATAGCGGTCGGCCTCGATCTTTGACATGTCGAGCACATCACCGATCAGCTCCATCAGGTGCTGGCCGCTTTCATGGATCAGGTCGGCGTATTCGGCATAGCGCGCCGGCAGCGGCCCGAAGAGCCGCGTCTTCATAACGTCGGAGAAACCGATAATGGCGTTCAGCGGCGTCCGCAGCTCATGGCTCACCGAGGCCAGGAATTGCGACTTGGCGCGGGCATCGTCGAGCGCTTCCTGGCGCGCCTGCGCCGCTTCGCGCAATGCGTCTTCCACGGTGACTGAATTATCGCGCGTCAGGGCCGCAACGGCGCCGCCGGGGATGGGAGCCGCGTCGAGACGCACGGTTTCCGGACGGCCGCGTTCACCGCGCACGGTCAGCAGATCGGTCAGCGGGCCGGCGGCAGCTCGGCGCGTGGCCGAGGCGAGATGGACACGGTCTTCTTCGTCAAACCCGATATCGGAGACCGGCAGATTATCGATCGAGGGCGGCAGGCCGGGCGAGAGATCGCGCATACCGCTGGAGGCCGCGAGGATATGGCCTTCATGGTCGCAGGCGATCAGCGCAGACGGAGCCGCATCAAAGGCCACTGTGCGGGCCCGGCCGCGCTCGGCCTCGGCCTCGACCCGGTCGGCCTTGCGGATGGCGCGGATGGCGGCACAGGCAAAGCCATAGGCGACCATCAGGGCAAGACCGAAGACAAAGGGCAGATGCACCGCCACCATTTCCGGTGCGGGGCGGATGAAACCGGCCGCATGCAGGGCCAGCGTCACCAGGGCCGCAGCTCCGGACACGGCACCCGCCTTGATAATGGCATCGCGGTCACCGCTCGCGGCAGCGACAGCCGGCGGCAGCAGGAAGGCCAACACGCCCAGGCCAAGCACGCCCCCGCCGGACGCGGTCACACCGACAGCGAGCGAGGTCCACAGCATGGCGATAATGAAGCGTTCGAAAGCGCGGCCCATGCGCGGGCGCAGGATCAGACCGGCAATGGCGGGAAAGGCGATCGCGGTCATTCCGGCCACAGACAGCCAGGCCGGCAAGGTCAATTGCGGCCATAACTGCACCGCTGCCCAGGCCACGGTCGCCAACCAGATCAGGTTGACAACGGGGCCACCGCGGCGGGCGATCCAGAGAGATATATCGCGCTTAGGCTTGTCCATGATCCAGTCGTCGCGACTCATTCATAAGGGTTAAGATCAAACTCGGCCTCAGGGGTTAACAAACCCTGAATCGTAAACTTCTCGCGTTTACGAATGCGAATTGGAAAGCGCGCATGAACAATTCATGATTCGAGGCTTGGAGTGAAACCCGGGCCGGGGCAATATGCCCTCACCGCGTTCTTGGAGATCCTCATGCTCGTTACGTTTCTGTCCAGCCTTGCCTTGACTGCTGCCGCTCAGGACGTTGCTGAGGACACGCCTACCCTGCAGCTCGACGCGCCGGTCGGCGAGCCGGTTTCGGCCCTCGTCGACACGGCAGAAGACTACGCCGCCTATCACAGCGTCATCGCCGATCTGCGCGATGCGCCCATCGGTTCGGCCAATGATCTCGACAGCGCCATGGACCGGCTGACCACGTTTTACAGCGATGAGCGCCTGGTGCGCGCCTGGATCGCCTACACCGCCATGATTGCCGCACGCCATCCGGAATATCTCGATGATGTGCGCGAGCTGGCCGATTATTATGGTCCGCAGGCGGCCATGTCCGGCCTGATGTATGACCCGGCCTATGCCACCAGCTTCACCCATTCCGCCGACGCGCAGGCCTCCGTCGTCGACGCGCTCGAGCGCGACACGGCGCAGATCCGCGAAGTCTCCGAACGCTATCGCGCCGCCGCCTACGACCTACAGACCGGCAATGACGGCCGCTGGGCCCGCGTCCGGGCACGTGACCGTCAGGACCGTCTCGACGCAATCACCAATGCGGGCGAACGCGAGATTGCCCTCGACGCGGACATCTCCAGCCTGGTGACCAGCGGCATGGCCGCTTCGGAACTGTTCCAACCGGCCTCGGCCGAGCTCGAGAACGAGGCCATGACGCCGCAGCTCAGCCTCACGGTCGGCGAGACCAGCGCCAATCCGGACCGGACCCGGATCGGCCGCATTCTCTCCGTCGCGGCGCTGGAAGACCTGTCCACCGATCCGCAACGGTCCTCGGAAGTGATTGATGCGCTCCTGTCCGACCCGGTGGTCGAGCGCTGCCTCGCCTGGGTTCGCCTCGACCTGCAGCAATGCGTCGCCGCCGGTCATTTCAAGTATGAAGACAGCTTCTGCATCGCCGAGCATGCCCTGCTCGATGTCAGCCGCTGTCTCGGTGCCTCCACCGGCAACTCGAACTAGACGCCTGAAACAAGGCCGGATTTATGCCCGGATCGTGTCCCAGCCCGGGACAAGATAAAATTGCGCATAAATTTTAGACAAAAGAACTGATCCAGATTTGTACGCTATTTCCGCTAGCCCGCGGATTCGCGTGCAATTGCGATGTGTTTTGCCTAGCCTCTATCCTGCAAAGAAGAAGAACAGCTGTCCCAAAGGGAAAACCCACCGGGATCAAGCTGTCGAGAGGTTGGATGATGATGTTCGTTATTCGCGCCGCATTCTGGCTCGCCATTGTCAGCGTCTTCGTGCCGGCGGATTTCGCCGGAGCGCAGATCGACATGCCGTTCGAGATCAATGAAGCGACGACGATCGATCTGAATGCGGATGGCTGGTGTGCCGACAATGCCGAGATCTGCCGCGCGGGCGAGGAAGCCCTCGAGTTCGGCGGCTTCCTGGCTGACATCGCCGTGGACCGGATCGATGCCGCAATCGAGGCGCATAACGCCCAAGAGGGCTGAGCCCCTCCTCACCCGGTGGCGACACGCCGCAGCCATCAGGCGCAGCAAGGACTTGCGCCCGCCGCGTGACCGCACTAGGTCCGCGGCATGACCGATTTTTCAATCCAGGACACTGTTGAAGACCTCGTCGACGAGTTTGACCTGCTCGATGACTGGGAACAGCGCTATCGCTACCTCATCGACATGGGCAAGGCCCTGCCCGCCCTGCCGGACGAGGAGCGCAGCGAAGACACGCGTGTGAAAGGCTGCGTCAGCCAGGTCTGGCTGATCGAGGAGCGCGACGGTGACAAGCACATCTTCCGCGCCGACAGCGACGCCCACATTGTCCGTGGCCTCGCCGCCCTCCTGCTGCGCCTGTATTCCGGCCGCACGGGCGAGGAAATCCACTCCGTCGATGCCCGCGATGTCCTCAAGCGCATCGGTCTTGCCGAACACTTGTCGCCGCAACGCTCGAACGGGCTGGCCTCGATGATCGGACGGATCCAGACGGCGGCGGGCTAGACCCCGACCGGTTCCGGCCGGCGCGCGACAGCACCGCAGACGTCGGGATGCCGCTGACAGCACTCATCAATGAGAAAGCCGACGGTCGCCGCGGTGGCTTCAATGCGCACGGCATAAATGCGCGAGCGACCCTCCCGGCGCGCCTCGATCAGGCCGGCCTGGCTGAGCGTGTTGAGATGGGCGGAGAGGTTATTGGGCGCGACGCCGAGCTCCCCGGCCAGGAGGCCGGCCGCAAGACCGTCCGGCCCGATTTCCATCAGGCGCCGGAAGATATTCAGGCGTGTCGGGTGAGCCAGCGCAGCAAAGCGCTCGGCTGCAAGCCGGTCGTCCATACTATTCCCCCCTGTTCAGTTCAGCTTTCACTGAATTGAAGTCCCATTCAGCTTATACCTGCTCCATGGGCGCGGGGGTAGTCTTCATTTTGATTCCAGTGCTTTGCTGCAGGTGCGGCACAGCGTGGCCATACGTTCACAACCCGTAATGCAGGGCCAGCCCGTCCAGCGCCTGCGCCAGCACAGCCCGGCCCGAGCGCGCTTTCCAGCCAAAGCGGCGCTCCAGGCTGGCGAGGCTCTCCTCGCGCACCAGGGCGGCCATGAGCACCGCTTCATCGCGTTTGCCAGCGGCCGCTAGGGCCCGCATGACCCGATCCTTGGCCCGGATCCGGGCGAGGCTGGCTTCGGCCTGGCCACCGGCGCTGCCGGGCGTACGGGCCAGCGCGTCGGCAGACCAGTTGCGGGTGACCGGCGCGAGCAGGCTGGAGCGATGATAATCGGTCAGGAAACGCTCCCCGGCATGGCGCTGGCGCACCGTCAAACGGGCTGCATGGCGCCCGAGCGGGCTCTCATGTGCATTGACGCTGACCTGGGTGAGCTGTCCAGCCCGGTCGATCAGGCTGCGCGTCACCATGTGGCGGTGTTGTGCCGCATAGCACTGCGATCCGCCCAGCGCCCGGCTGACCGCGGCGCGGCCCAGCGGGCTGAGGCGGAAATGCGCGCCCGCCGGTTCGACCCGTCCGGCCTTGAGGGCGGCATCGAGCGCGGCGCGGTCCAGCCGGGCCAGCGGGCGACGGCGTCGGTCGCCGGCGGGAAAGACGCCATAGCGGTCCTCAGCCCCTGTCAGCGGCCAGAGCTCGGCCCCGGGCTGGGCCAGGCAGCGCTCCCAGCGCGGCAGGCTCACCGGCTGCCCTCGCCGGCGCCTTCCGGCCAGGGCGCGGCGCGCAGGCAGCCTTCAAGCTGTTCCAGACATCTATCGAAGGCGTGGTCATCGCGCTCGTCTTCGATCCGGTGACAGGCATGGGCCGCGGTCGAACGGTCCCGGCCAAAGGCGTGCGCTACCCGGGTCAGGGGCAGGCCAAAAGCGATATGGGCGAGATACATCGCCACCTGGCGGGCAAAGGCCGCCTCGCGGGACGACCGGGTCGGGGCGACGACTTCTTGCGGTGTGACGCCGAAGCTGAAGGCAACGGCACTGGCGGCCAGCTGCGCACAGGCGCGGTCTCGGCTGACCCGGCTCGACGGTTCGATCATCCTGCTCTCCCTGACAGCGGCGAAGCGAGTGCTTCGCCGGACCATGCTAGGAGGCTACGCCCTGGTGGGGATAATATTCCTATTGGCGTCGCAAATCCACAAAATACACGCATAAGGTGCATTTTGTGGATTCGAGCGCTAAACCCCGGAAATCTTAGGGCGCGAGATAGGCGATCAGCAGGACGACCGCCAGGAGTGCACTGGTCCAGATCGCCAGCAAACCACTGGGGATATCCCGGCTCAGGGCACCGATAGGACTGAAGGCCTGGAACATACGACCACCCAGCTTGCGGCCGACCGCATTGATCACATTGCCGATGGCGGCGGTAAGCCGGTCCATCATGGCCCAGATCCAGCGCAGGGCGCCATCGCCGAAGCGGCGATAGATCCAGTCGAAATCGACATTCTCCGACCGCTTCTCCTCCGGATAGAGCCCGAAACGAACCAGGAGGGTGAAGGCGAACATGGCCCCCAAGAGGAGCTGCATCTGTCCGACGATGTGGTCGAACGTATAGGGCTCGTAATAGAGCGCCGCCTCCGGGAAGGGCAGCATCTCGTAGAGATTGCCGTAGAAAATGCCGAACCACAGGCACAGCGCCGCCGCCAGGAACATGGCAATCAGCATATTGGCCGGAGCCTCGCGCACGCGCAGACCGCGGTCATGCGCGAAGAAGGCAAAGTACGGGATTTTGATACCGGAGTGTTCGAGCACGCCCGCCGAGGCAAAGATGAGCACGAACCAGATCAGGACGTGACCCTCCTGGGCCACTGCTGCCAGGGTCAGGGCCTTGGCGACAAAGCCCGAGAATAGCGGGAAGGCCGAGATCGAGGCGGCGCCGATCAGGCAGAAGACCGCCGTGGCCGGCATCGACTTGAACAGTCCGCCCAGCTCGGAGGCTTTCACCGTCCCCACGCGCAGCAGCACCGCGCCCATGCTCATGAACAGGAGCGCCTTGTAGATGATGTGCACGAAGGCGTGTGCGGCGGCCCCGTTGAGCGCCAGCTCGGTGCCGACGCCGACACCGACGACCATGAAGCCAAGCTGGTTGTTGAGCGAATAGGCCAGGACCTTGCGCAGATCATTCTCGGCCACGGCGAAGAAGACCGGGAAGGCCGTCATCACGGCACCGATATAGATCAGGATCTCCGTCCCTGCATAGCCACGCGCCAGGGCATAGACCGCCAGCTTGGTGGTAAAGGCGGAGAGCACGACCGCGCCGGTGATGGTCGCCTTGGGATAGGCGTCCTGCAGCCAGTTGTGCAGGAAGGGGAAGGCGCATTTGATGCCGAAGGCCAGGAAGATCAGGAACCCGCCCGTGGTCTCGATCGTCAGCGTGCCGTCAAAGGCCCAGCTGCCGGTCTCGCTGGCGCGGATCACCGCCCCCGCCAGCAGCAGAACGCCCGACAGGATGTGGATCGCCAGATAGCGCAGGCCCGCCTTGTAGGCGGCATTATTGCGGGCGCCCCAGATCAGGAAGACCGAGGAAATCGCGGTCAGTTCCCAGAAGAAGAACAGCGTTAGCAAGTCACCGGCAAAGACGGCACCAAGGCCGGCACCGGCATAGATCATGCCCATCGTGTCGGCGAGGCGGTCCTTCTCGTGCAGGCCGTAAATCGCATTGATAAAGGCCGCGATGATGAAGACCAGGCCCCAGATCCGGCTTAAGGGATCATAGCGGAAGGTCTCCAGCGTGAAGCCGCCGAATTCGATTATCCCATAGGTGCCCGGGGCAGCAGGGTTGAACCACAGCACCAGCGCCATCACCGGCACGGCCAGGGCCAAAGCCTTGCGCAGGGTGAAATTCGGGATGATGGCAGCGATCAGGCCACCGATGATTACCGGCCAGGCCGGCGAGATATGGGCCAGGGCCTCGATGTGGAAAGCCTCAATCATCATGGCTCTCCTTGTCCCAGTAGTTTTCTTCGCGGCCGAGGAATTTGCGGATGCCGAACCAGCCGATCATCACAGCGGCGACAAAGGAGGCAAAACCCCACCAGGCGTAAAAGCCGTAGGTCTCGGCAAAGGGCACGTATTCATGGCGGTGGTGGAAGAAATCCACCCCGGCAAAAGCCAGCGCCAGAAGGCCGAACACCCAGATCATGGCCGATTTCAGCCACGGCGCATCGAGCCACAGGAAGGGCCGTGCCACCGGGTGGATCAGCTCGTCGGACTTGTCCTTGCTTGGATCGCTCATTGGGCGCTCCCGGAAATCTCGACCGGCATGAAGACCGGCTGCAGATAGTCACGCAGCGGGCCGATCAGGAAGAAGAGGATGATGACGCCGGCCGCAGTGATGACCGGCGGAATGATGACCAGGGCCGGCGGCTGTTTCTTCAGCCCGGCTTCTTCTGCAGGCGAGAAGAAGGCGCGCGCCGACAGCGGCAGCAGGTAGGCCACGTTGAGAATGGACGAGGCCACCAGGGCGACGATCATGATCGCATGCCCGGCATCCCAGGCGCCCTGCATCAGGAAGAGTTTCGGCCAGGAGCCGCCCAACGGCGGCAGGCCGATGATCGACAGCGCACCGACCGTATAGGCCCCGAACAGCCAGGGCATGTATTTGCCGAGGCCGCGCATCTGCGAGATCTCGGTCTTCTTGGTTGCGGTATAAATCGCACCGGCGCTCATGAAGAGCGTGATCTTGCCCCAGGCGTGCATGACGATCTGCAGCGCCCCGCCGAGCATGGCGAGCGGCGAAGCCAGCATCACGCCCAGCGTCACATAGGAGAGCTGGGAGACGGTCGAGAAAGCCAGCCGGGCCTTGAGATTATCCTTGGTGATCGCCACCACGGAGGCCAGCACGATGGAAATCGCGGCGATCCAGGCCAGGGCGTCCGAGGACGGGGCCGCCTGGATCAGAGCCGGGCCGAAGATATAGGTACCGACCTTGAGGATCGCGAACACGCCCGCCTTCACCACGGCCACGGCGTGCAGAAGCGCCGAGACCGGGGTCGGGGCCACCATGGCATTGGGCAGCCAGGGGTGGATCGGCATCAAGGCCGCCTTGCCGATACCAAAGGCAAACATCACCAGAAGGATGCCGGCGATCATCGGCTGAACGTCATTAAGGGCGAGCAGACCGCCAATAACGAAATCGGTCGAGCCGGCGAGGTAATGCGTCGCGATCACGGCGGGCAGCAGCAGGCCGACCGAAGTGCCCATCAGAATGGACAGGTAGATCGTGCCGCCGCGCTTGGCCTTCTCGTCACCCTTGTGCGTCACCAGCGGATAGGTCGACAGCGTCAGCACCTCGTAGAAGAGGAACATGGTCAGGAGGTTCCCTGACAGGGCGACGCCCATGGCCGAGGCAATGGCGATACAGAAACAGACATAGAAACGCGTCTGGTGCGTCTCCTTGTTGCCGCGCATATAGCCGATCGAATAGAGCGAATTGACGATCCACAACCCTGATGCCACAGCCGCGAAGATCGCGCCCAGCGGTTCCAGGGTGAAGGAGAGCTGCAGGCCCGGGGCGATATCGGCCAGGACCAGGGTCGGATTGCTCGGGGCGATCTCGACCAGATAGGCGACATTGACCGCCAGCAGCACCGCCGAGATCAGCGTCGCGGCTTCGCGCAGATTGGGTTTATTGCCCAGCAGCGCCACGAACACACCGCCGATCGACGGGATGGCCAGGGCCAGGGCGAGAGAGACTTCAGGCGACCACATGATCTAGTCCCCCATGACTGCATTCGCCGCCGCCTCGGTCAGATTGACCAGGAAGGAAGCGTCGAGGAAGAAATACAGATTAGCGAAGGCCAGGATACCCATCGGGATCAGCATCATGATCGGCGCATGGGTGCGCTTGACCTGCTGGCCCTGATGGCTCGGCGCGGTATCGGTCCACACCACCATCAACAGCCGGCCGATATAGATCAGCGCCAGTAGCGAGGACAGGATCAGCGCGGCCACCGCCCACCACCAGCCGCGATCCAGCGCGGCGATGATGAGATACCACTTACTGTCGAAGCCGATGGTCAGCGGCACACCAACCAGCGACAGGCCGGCAATGGTGAAGGCCGAGGCCGAGATCGGCATGGTCCGGCCGAGACCGGCCAGGTCCTTGATCTCGCGCACACCGAATTTCAGCGCAAACGCGCCGAGCGCCATGAACAGGGCGCCCTTCATCAAGGCGTGGTTGATCAGGTGCAGCATGCCGGCCTGCAGGCCGAGCACCGTACCCATGCCAAGACCTAGCATCATATAGCCCACCTGGGCCACCGATGAGTAAGCCAGCAGGCGCCGGGCATCGGTCTGGAAGATCGCCTGAGCGGAGGCCATGAACATGGCGATCACCCCGGCTACCGCGAACACCCAGGTCAGCGACAGGTCGACGAAATTCACTTCCGGGTTGAACACCGAGAAGAGGAAGCGGACCAGGGCATAGAAGGCCACCTTGGTCGCCGTCGAAGCCAGGAAGGCGGTGACGAAATTCGGCGCGAAGGCGTATGCATTGGGCAGCCACATATGCAGCGGGAACATCGCCGCCTTCAGGCCGAGGCCGACAATGATGAAGGCAAAGGCCGCCTGGGTCACACGGTCATGACCATTTTCGGCCAGGATGCGGGCGATATCGGCCATGTTGAGCGAGCCGGTCGCCATGTAGAGGAAGCCGACGCCGATGACGAAGAAGGTCGCACCGATCGTACCGAGGATGAGGTAGTTATACGCTGCCGTCAGCGCCCGGCGGTCCTTGCCCGCGCCCATGGCGATGATGGTGTAGGTCGACAGCGATGAGATCTCGAGGAAGACGAAGACGTTGAAGGCGTCGCCCGTAATGGTCACACCGAGAAGACCGGCGAAACAGACCAGGAAGGCCGAGTAGAACAGGCCCTGCTTGTCCTCGGCGATCTCGTCCGCCACGCTCGGCAGGGCGTAGATCACGCACAGGAAGCCAAGAATGCCAACCAGCAACAAAACGGCGATATTGAGGGCGTCGATCCGGTATTCGATACCGGCCGGCGGTTCCCATCCGCCCATGGCGTAGGAGATCACCCCCTCACCCGCGACAGCGCCCAGCAGCGCCAGCGAGAAAACGGCGACAATGGTGGCGGTGACCATCGCCACAGCCCAGCCGGCCTTGCCATTGGGCATGAAGGCGGCAATGGCAGCGGCAACAAGCGGCACCACAACGACGAGGGCCGGCGCGTGAGCCATCAGCCCCGCCGGCAAAAGATTGGCGAGAAATTCCATCACTCGCTGCTCCCCGTTTCGCGGGAATAATCCGCCGCATTCAAGGCATCATCCTCGATCGTGCCATAGGCCTCGCGGATACGGACGACCAGCGCCAGGCCCACGGCCAGCGTGGCGACGCCGACGACGATCGCGGTCAGGATAAGTACGTGCGGCAAGGGGTTGGAATAGAGCACTTCGGCAGTGTGATGCGCCGCATCGCCATAGCCCTCGCCATGCGATGCCGCGGCTTCATAACCGCCATGCGCGGCCTCTTCGGCGTGCTCCGCGTCACCGGCTCCGGCATAACCGGCTGCCGCTTCCGCACCATAGCCGCCGGCAGACCCATAACCGTCATCCTCGCCATGATGGGCGCTTTCCAGGATGGGCGGTTGGCCGCCAAACACCTTGCCGATGGTGATGTAGAGCAGGAAGACCGAGGTCTGGAACAGCGACAGGCCGACCAGGCGCTTGATCAGATTGCCCGTGGCAATGACCACGTAGAGACCGGTCATCATCAGGATGATGATCGGGATATAGTTGAAACGTTCGAGAATGGTCTCAAGCATGGCCTACCACTCCTCGTCCGGAATATCCGGAACCCGTCCGGCAAAGGCATAGAAGATCGCCAGCATGACCGAGGTCACGGTGATGAGAACGCCGAGCTCGACCAGGAGAATGCCGTAATGCTGGCCGGCATGGTGGCTCTGGTCGGGATGCAGGGCGTCATAGTCGAGGAAGTTCACGGCCTCGCCGGCGAAGGGCATGACCAGGGTGGCCAGACCGACGGCGGCATAGAGCAGGACACCGGCCGCCGATCCCCACAGCACGAGTTTCGGCGGCACGGCCTTCTTGGCCTCGTCGATACCGAAGATCAGGGCGTAGAGGATCACGGCGACGGCAATGATGACGCCGGCCTGGAAGCCGCCGCCGGGACCGAAATCACCGTGAAACTGAACATAAAAGCCGAAGATCACGATCATCGGGATCAAAAGCTTGGAGACGACGCGCAGGATGATATGCGGGCTCATTCCTCGTCCTCCCTGCGGCGAGCACCGCCGGTATTGAAGCCCAGAAGCAGGATAACGCCGAGCGCCGCAGTGAAGATCACCACCACTTCGCCAAACGTGTCATAGCCCCGATAGCTGGCCAGCACGGCGGTGACGACGTTGGGAATCTCGATCTCGTTCGGCGTGCGCTCGAGATAGGAATGCCCGACATAATCATTGGCCGGAGAGTCGGCCGCGCCATAGACCGGCATGTCCGGAATGGCGAAGAAAAGCGCCATGCCCGCCACGGTCACCACCAGCATCGCCGCCAGATGACGGCCGCGCCCCGGTGCTTCAGCTTCACGCGCGGTCAGCAGCATGGCGCCCAGCATCAGCACGGTGGAGATGCCGGCGCCGACAGCGGCCTCGGTAAAGGCCACATCGACCGCATCGAGCGAGACGAACCAGGCCGCCGAGAGCAGCGAATAAACGCCGGTCAGCATCACCACGGCGAAGAGATTGCGCAGTTTGACAATGGCAAATCCGACCGCCAGCAACATGGCGATCAGGGTGTAGTCGAGGAATTGCGTCAGATCGGCGCCGCTCATGCCTTGGCCTCCGGATCCTTGAGGTCACGCGGATGCTTGGGGCGGAAATGCGCCAGATCCGGCATTTGCCCGGCCCGGTGCGCGGCATTGGCCACGGCATGGGTCGCGGTCGGGCTGGTCAGGAAGAGCAAGAGCCCCACCAGCGCCAGCTTGGCCATGGTCTGCCAGTCACCGGACTGCAGGATCAGGCCGAAAATGATCAGCTCGGCACCCAGCGTATCGGTGACGCCAGCGGCGTGCAGGCGGGTGTAGAAGTCCGGCATGCGGATGACGCCGATCGCGCCAGCCAGAACCAGCATCAGGCCCAGGGCCATGGAGCCGACACTGAGTGCGAAGAGAAGATGTTGTCCGATCTCGACCCAGCTCATTCGTCGAACTCCCCTTCCACCGCACGGCGCAGGGACATTTGCGCCAGGGCAATTTCCAGCGAGCGGTAGCGGAAGAATTTCAGGATCGCGATGGTGGCAACGAAATTGATCAGCGCATAGAGCAGCGCGATATCGATCGCGTCCTGGCGCCCGGCAATGGCCGAGAAAACCAGCAGGAAAAGCACCGTCTTGGTACCGAAGGAATTGGCCGCGAGAACGCGGTCATACAGCGTCGGGCCGGCGAACAGGCGCGCCAGCATGATCGCCATCGCGCCGGCCATGCCGAGCGCTACGATAAAGTTGAGCGTATCCATCATGCCTCCTCGCGCTTGCCGTCGGACGCGACGTCCGTGCGCAAGGCCATTTCCGCAAAGCCTTCCGGCGCGGTGAAGGAATTATCCAGGGCGTGAACCAGGAAGCCGTCGCTTTCGATATCCACCGTCACCGTACCCGGCGTCAGCGTGATCGAATTGGCAAAGACGCAGCGCGCCAGACCGGAGCGAAGATCGACCGGCACGCGCACCAGGCGCGGTTCGATATCGACGTCCGGCTTCATGATGAGGCGAATGACGGCAATGTTCGCCGCCACGATTTCCCGTCCCAGCCAGCTCCAATAAGTCAGCAGCGGCAGCAAGGGCGCCAGCGGCACCGTCTCGCGATCGAGAATGCGCATGCGCACGGCCAGACCGACCGTGGCTGCCAAACTCACCACTGTCATCACAAGCAGGATCGAGTGATCGCCAGACAGGGTGTAGGAACCAGAAAGAACAAGCCACAAGACGACCAGGACGGCAGTCAGGCCAAGACCATAGACCATGGATGTATCCCCGCGCGTAAACGCTTAGACTCGCGGTTTTAACCAAGCGGCAGCGGCTTGACCAGATCAGCCATGTGCCTTTAGCAGCCTCTAAAAACCTAGGGATAATGGCTTGGTAGGCCTGAAAAGGGCCACAGATTTCTAGCCAGTGCTGGCAAAGCCGGACTCGCGGACCGGTTCGCAATCCCCTGATCCGGTAGGCATTCTTCACCATCCCCAGCATTGCTCAGGTTTTCATCCAAGCCGGACCGGAAGGATGCATGGCGCCGCGGCCGTCACTCGACCCGGTGGGCGAAGCAGCGGTCAGATCCTTGAGGAAGACGTGGAAAACAAGGCGCGCAGGACGCCGTGCCGGCAACCGGCTAGTCGCGGTCGGCCTCGTGCGACAGGTTCCAGTATCGCAACACGGTCTGGGCCTTTTCGACCGAAAGCATGTCATAGACATGGCGGGCCTGCTCCAGGACCGGCCCCTCGCCGCGCCCGAGCCCGGCCCAGCCGGCCTCGAAACTGTCCCACTTCAGCCCCGTCGCCTTGCACAGCACCGCCAGGGGTTCGCCGGCCAGGTCGTCGAGCATGCGGGTCATCAGGCGGTCATCAATCCCGGCCAGGGTCGCGATCTCGCTGACGATCTCACGCCGCACGCCTTCACGGCGCAGGGCCTCCATGGCCTGTTCCAGGCTGGCAAAGGGACTCATGGCGATGGCTTCACGATTGCGCTGGCGGCGATCGATATAGCGCAGGATGCGTCCTACCAGCGGGTCGGACCAGCCTTCCGCCTGGGCCATGGGGAATATGTCTTCGGACGCGTCAATCAGGATGGTCCGGTCTACGGCAAAGCGGTCGAGAATGGCGCGGCGGTCGGTACCATTACAGCCCCAGAACAGGCGGAAGGCCTGGGCCGGGCGCAATTCCTCGCGCCGGATCAGCAAGGGGGCAAAGCGGGCATTGTCCAGCGCCATACCCACGAGATGATCGACGGTCGGCGCAGCCAGAATGGCGGTCTTGTTCTTGAGCAGACGTTCGACCACTTCCGGCTCGCCATAGGCAGCCAGGGCCGCAGCCACGGTCTCGGAGACATCCTCGCGCCGGGCAACAATCGTGCGGTGCTGGATGGTGCCGGTCTGGACAATCTCGAGCATGTCGAAATCGGTCAGCGCCTGGCAATCCTCCAGGATCGGCCGGGCCACTTCAAAACGATCGGTGGCCAGCATGCGCAAGAGACGATGAGGCGCCTCGTTCAGCGTCGACAGGCGCTGGGCCACACGCTGGCGCAGGGTTTCATCACTGGCTCGCAGGAGATCATGCAACAGATCAGCAACGATCCAGCGCTCACGCGGGGTCAGCCGGCTGGACGGCAGACCGACAATATCCGCCAGCCGCCGCGCCAGCACATCCCGCGCCCGCGGCGGCGCCGGCTGATCCAGGTCGATGGGTTCAATCTGCGCCATAAACGGCTCATCCTGCGGCAAATTCCTGCCCAGACTGGCGCGCCGGAGTTAAGAAAGCGTGGGTTTGGAGGGGGGAATGCGCGGTATTGGGTGGGCGCGGAAATCAATTCAACCCCTCATCCTGACGCAAGTCAGGACCTCTATAGCGTCGAGCGCGTCCTGTCGGGGTCCCGGATCGAGCCCGGGATGAGGGTGTGATTTGGGCAGCGGTGACTTGTGCCAGGATATTCGGCTCATTCACCCACCGCCGGGTAATGACGCTCGGACCGCAACACCTTCTGCCCAGCGAGTTCGAATACAATGTAACACCCCGGACGCTCCCAATCATCGATCGAATGCGCATGAAGACTGCCGTAGGACGATGGAAACTTCGAACCGACCTCTGAGAGAAAATGGGAAATTTGATCCGGTGAACCCATCGGGTGATTTCGGAGGATCATGCCGGTCACAAAGACCACACCGTCGCGCACCCGGAACTGCAGAGCATCGTTCGGAAACCCACACGCAGCCCAAACCTTCGTCACCACCTTTTCGATTGCAGCCAGAACCTCTTCATCGCGGCGCTCGTCAACGTATCCCTTTTCAGGCTCCCAATAGTGTCGCGGCGCATCTTCAATTTTTAGCCAAAAATGACAGTCAAACACGTCGCTACCCTCTAACTTCGGCGAAGCGGCACTGCTTCAGCGATCGGACGAAAAAACGGACACACAAAAACGGGGACACCCACAAAAACGGGGACACGTACCCATTACGGTCGCCCCGCTCCTCCCCTTTAACCCCATGCCAGCCAGTTCGCCGTGTTGACGTCGGGCGGTCAAGGGCGCGCAGCGCCGGGGACCGGTTAAAACCCTTGACCGCCCGACGTCAACACGGCCCGATTTCCAGCATGGGACATATGGGGTGGTGTGGCTCCCCCCTCCTCGCCCTTGATGGGCGAGGTGGATTGCGGCGCAGCCGCAAGACGGAGTGGGTGCGCGCCGAAGGCGCTAATTGAACTTGAGGCAGTGGAGTAGGTTTTTTTGTAGCGGCTTCGCCGCGTCACCCACTCCCCCGCTGCGCGGGACCTCGCCCATCAAGGGCAAGGAGGGGCCCAAATCGCTTGTCATCCCGGACCTGAGCCCCGGACCCGACCTGGCGCATCCAGGTCCCTGATCTGCGCCCCGCTTGCGCGGGGCATTCGTCAGGGATGACAAAAAGAGTGCGTTTAGCCCCCTACCCCTTACCCGGCAGCAGCTTGCCCAGCTCGTCCCGGTCCAGCCAGGTCAGCGCTGCGGAGATGACGAAGAAGACCACCGCCATGATGAAGAGCATGGAGCTGTAGACCAACTCGCCATTGGCATCGACGCCGACCGGGGCGCTGATGCCAAGCCAGGGCGACAGGTGGAACACAATCGCACCGCCGATAATGCCGGTGGACAACAGGGCGCCGAGACCGCGGAACATCCCCATGAACAGGGCCAGCAGGATCAGCACGGCCGCCACCAGTTCGGCGACGCCGGTGGCCATGCGGATCACCGGTTCGAACAGCTCAATGCCGGACTGTTCGGCAATACGGGCGAAAATCGGGTTGGACGCGCTGAATTTCTGGCTGCCCATGAAGACCATGAAGGCCGCCAGCAGGACGCCACCGCCCAGACGGATCATTTTCATCTCGCAAATCTCCCTCTCATATCGGCGCCGTGTCGCTGCACAGCGCGAATTTGCTAAAGCCCTACATGTTGCTAGACAGGACGCAACGCCAATCACGCTCGATCACGAGTTTTTCGGCGTTTCGTGAGTTGAAAACTGCCACCGGATCCGTTTCTTGCCGCTTTTCCGTCCCCTTGCAGGCAATCGCAAGCTGCGCCTGCCGCCGTTCGGCGCCTATCTCATCCTGGTGGCGGGATGGTTTTTCGGCTTTGGCCTGCAGACCACGGTGTTTCCCGGTGTCATCACCTTCACCCTGATGGAAAGCCCGGAGCGATTGAGCTTCGCCCAGGCCGCCCTGACCGCGCCGATGGCGCTTTTGCTACCCGCCGCCGGTGTCCTTGCCGAGCGCAAGGACCGGCGCGGCATCATGTTCTACTTCTACATTTTCGCCGGTCTCTGCGCCCTCGCCCTGTCCTGGATGCTGCTCTCGGACCGGCTCGACTACATGATGCTGGTCATTTTCGCCCTGCTGGTCGGTGTGGCCGGCGGCTTTGTCATGCCGGCGCGCGATAGTGCGATCAATCCGATCGTGCGCATCTCGGCGCGCACGCGGCATGGCGGGATCGAGCTGCAGCGCGCCGTGGTGATGGCTTCGGCGGTACAGTTCGGCGCCCAGATCGCCGGCATGGCAGCAGGCTATTTCGCCGCCATCACCGGTCCGGGCGTGCTGTTTGCCATGATGGGCGTGGGTCTGCTGACCGGTGGTCTCGCCGCCGCCTTCCTGCCGCGCCTGGGCTCCAAGCGTACCAAGTCCACCGCCCACCCGCTGCAGGATCTGGGCGACGGGCTGAAGGCGGTGCTGCACTCGCCGGTGCTGATGCCGATGACGGCGATCATGGTCGCGATCGGGATCTTCATCGTCGGCGGGGCTTTCCTGGTGCTCATCCCGATCCTGATCCGCGACGCCTATGGCGGCGGTTATGCCGAGCTCTCGAGCCTGATGGTAACCTTCTGGCTCGGCGCCTTTGTGGCCAATGTCATGCTGGTCCGGTTCGGCCATATCGAAAAACCCGGCCGGGCGCTGATCATCGCCCAGGGCGTGACCGTACTGGCCGTCGGCGCCTTCGCGGCGCCCCTGCCCTTCTGGTCGCTCTACGGGCTGGTCTTTGCCTGGGGGCTGGGCGCCGGCGTGGCCATTTCCCTGTCACGCTCGGTCGTGCAGGAACAGGCCCCGGCCGACAAGCTGGCCCGTGTCATGTCGGTCTATCAGCTCGGCCTGTTCGGCGGCATGCCGGCGGGTATTCTCCTCATGGGCCCCGTTGTCGGCGCCATTGGCGCGCGCCCGGCGGCGCTGATTCCGATGATCGGGCTCGGCGTGGTCCTGATCCTTATTTCCATCGCCACGCCCATCCTCTCCGTGCGCCGCGCCCAGCCGGTCGCGGTCAAATATGACCCGCCTGCCAAAAGTGCAGCCGAGGACAGTGAAAAACCTGACTGATGCGTCATCTTTGGGTGCTGGACATTGGCTGTGAAACCCTGTCCCATCGCTCGCCAGAATTTGTTTCTGCCAGATTTGTTTTCGGGGAACGTAGGTCATGCTCAAACGACATCGAACCAAGCTGACCCTGATGGGGCTGGGCCTTGCGGCCACAGTCATCGTCGGGTGTAGCCAGGAGACTTCCATGGACAACACACCGGATACCACACCGGTCACCACCGCTTCGGCCCTGATTGAACGTGCCCAGGGGCTTGAAGCCCCGGTCGCGGAACAGCGCCCGGTCACTATCGAACAGGTCGGGTTCACCCGCGTCGATGAATACCAGTGGATCAAGGACGAGAACTGGCAGGAGGTCATGCGTGACACCTCCGTGCTCGACAGCGATATCCGCGAGCTGCTCGACGCCGAGAATGCCTATCTCGACGCTGTGATGGAGCCGACCGCGGCCCTGCAGGAACGGATTTTCCAGGAGATCCGCGGCCGCATCAAGGAAGACGACAGCTCGGTCCCGAGCCGTGACGGCGCCTATGAGTATTTCAGCCGTTATCGCGAAGGCGGGCAGTATCCGATCTTCTCACGCCGCCCGATCGACCCGGAAACCGGTGAAGCCATCGGCGAAGAGGAAATCCTCATCGACGGCGATGCCGAGGCGGCCGATTTCGAATATCTCGACTTCGGCAATCTCTCCCACAGCCCGGATCACCAGTATGTCGCCTATGCGATCGATACGCGCGGTTCGGAATACTACGAGATCATGATCCGCGAGATCGCCACCGGCGACGTCATCGCGACCTTGACGGACGAGAGCACCGGCGACTTCGTCTGGGCCAATGACAGCGCCACGCTGTACTGGGTCTGGCGCGATGATAATGGCCGCTCCAAGCGCGTCTATCGCCAGAACCGCGGCGGCGGTGCCTCCGAACTGATCTATGAGGAAGAGGATCCGGGCTTCTTCGTCGGCGTCGGCTCTTCCGACAATGATCGCTATGTCACCATCAATACCGGCGGTCACACCTCCAACGAGCTGCGCCTGCTCGATGCCAATGATCCAGCAGCCGAGCCCGTGCTCGTCGCGGCCCGCGAAGACGGTGTCGAATACTATCTGACGGCAGCCAATGACCGTTTCTACTTCCGCACCAATGCGGACGGTGCCGTGGACTTCAAGATCGTCTCCGCGCCGATCGACGCCCCCGGCCGGGAAAACTGGGAAGACTTCGTGCCGCATCGCCCGGGCACGCTGATCAATGGTGTGGCCGGCTTCGAGGACTGGCTGGTGCGCATGGAGCGTGAAGACGCCCTGCCGCGCATTGTCGTGCACGAATACGCCACCGGCGAAGAGCACGAGATCGCCTTTGACGAGGAAGCCTACTCGCTCGGCATGTCGTCCGGTTACGAGTTTGCCGTGGATCGCCTGCGCTTCTCCTATGAGAGCCCGTCGACCCCGGAACAGACCTTCGACTATGACATGCGCACCCGTGAGCGTGTGCTGCGCAAGACCCAGGAAGTCCCCTCCGGTCACGATCCGGAAGACTATGTCGTCCGCCGTATCATGGCCGAGGGTCATGACGGCGCGCAGATCCCGGTGACCATTCTGCATCACCGTGACACGCCGATCGACGGCTCCGCACCGCTGCTGCTGTACGGCTATGGCTCTTACGGCATCACCATCCCGGCCTCCTTCCGCGTCACCCCCTTGTCGCTGGTCGATCGCGGCATGGTCTATGCCATCGCCCATATCCGCGGCGGCATGGCGCGCGGCTATCAGTGGTATCTGGACGGCAAGCTGGAGCAAAAGATCAACACCTTCCGCGACTTCGTTTCGGCCGGTGAAGCGCTGGCAGCCGAAGGCTATACCTCGCGCGGCAATATTGTCGGCTATGGCGGTTCCGCCGGGGGCCTCCTGGTCGGAGCTGCAGCCAATCTCCAGCCCGACCTGTTTGCCGGCATTATCGCGGCCGTGCCCTTTGTCGACGTGATCAACACCATGTCCGACGCCGAGCTGCCGCTGACGCCGCCGGAATGGCCGGAATGGGGTAATCCGCTGGAAAGCGCCGAGGATTACCAGACCATGATCGCCTACAGCCCGTACGACCAGATCGTGGAAACCGACTATCCCCACATCCTGGCCACGGGCGGTCTGACCGATCCGCGCGTGACCTATTGGGAACCGACCAAATATGTGGCGCGCATGCGCGATCGCCGGTCGGATGATGGCCTCACCCTGTTGAAGATGAATATGGGTGCCGGCCATGGCGGTGCGTCGGGCCGTTTCGACAGCCTGCGCGAAACCGCCCTCAACTGGGCCTTCGCCCTGATGAGTGTCGGCCTGGCCGATGCCGAGGTCGAGGCGATCGCGGCGGAAGCCGACGAGTAAACCGCCTCAAAACGGAGTGGCCCGCTGCGTCAGCAAAACGCAGCGGGCCGCCCGGTCTGCCAAGACCACATAGAGACAGAGCCGGGCTATCCGGTCCGTCCTAGCTTTCCAATTCATAGATCAACTGGGTCGAGGCGCCGCGATAGATAACCGGCTCGCCATTGCGGATCTGCGGGTCATAGCGCCAGTTCTCGATGGCCCGGATCGACGCCCGTTCAAAGCCGCGGTGCGTGCAGTTGAGTGCCCGAACGTTTGAGGTCCGGCCATTGGGCATGATGTCGAACATCATGGTGCATTGGCCCTCAATACCGCGCTGGGCCATGATATCTGGGTAGACCGGGTTGACCCTCACCGTTGGCGTAGGGTCACCATCTACCCGGAAGGGCCCGGACAGATCGCCGAGGTCCGGCCGGTCAACCGGCGGCGCCGTGAAATTCTCCACCGGATTTCCGGCATCCGGCACGGCGGGCTCAACCTCGGAGGTCCGAACCGGCGGTGGCGGCTCCACGGGTTCGACTGCATCCAAGGGCGGAGTTCGATCCGGCTCGCGATCATCAACCTCGACATTCATCTCGATTGGCGGTGTTTCCTCCGCCTCGATGACCGGCACCGGGCCGATGTCGATCAGGGATCGCATCAACAGGAATAGCGCGACCGTAATGATCGCGGCAAAGGGTAAGACTAATGGTGTGCGCATATAAGCGGTCACGGTTTCTACCTCCCCACGGGGCAGATGCCGTCATGGCCCGACCGGGACATGCCCTCGTTTGACAACTTCCGCCCCATCCCCGGAACCGACCCCTCGGCCCCGCTGGGCGGAAGCGACGCAGCACTACAACTCAGCACCGCGCCGCACACCCACTAGGCCCGCCGGGCGCGGCGAAATCATGCCGGGATTGGGAAGAATTGTGACGCTTCAAGGGTGATTTGATGCGGTTGGTTTCTGGCACCGGGCGAAACGCCGGTTACACTGGCCGCGCTAGCCCAAGGACTGTTCTGACATGGATATGGAAGCCCTCACCCTCCTGGTCGATCTTCACCGCGACGGCGCCCGCCAGGGTCCCGGGTCGGATGCGATGACCCGGCAAGCCATGGCCCTCGCCGGGCTGACCCCGCAAGCCGGTCTCAAGATTGCCGATATCGGCTGCGGCACCGGGGCTTCCGCCTTGCTTCTGGCGGGCGATCTCAAAGCCGAGGTCACGGCCGTTGACCTCTTCCCGGCCTTTCTCGACACGCTCAAGGCACGCGCCGCAGAGGCCGGGCTGAGCGCGCTCATCACCCCGGTAGAAGCCTCCATGGAGGCCTTGCCCTTTGAGCCGGGCAGCCTGGACGTGATCTGGTCCGAAGGGGCGATCTACAATATCGGCTTCGAGGCCGGCATTGCCGCCTGGAAGCGCTTTCTCAAACCGGGCGGCCTGCTTGCCGTGTCCGAGCTGAGCTGGTTTACCGCCGAGCGACCGGCAGAGCTTGAAGCCTATTGGTGCGAGCAATATCCCGGCGTCGCACCGGCATCGGCCAAGATCGCTCAGCTGGAGGAAGCGGGCTATACGCCGGCGGGGTATTTCCCCCTCCCCGCCTCGGCCTGGCTGGAAGAGTATTACGCGCCGACACAGGCGCGCCTTCCCGCTTTCCTGGACCGGCACGGGCATTCCGAAGCGGCCCGATCGGTGGTCGAGATGGAACAGGCCGAGCTGGCGCATTTTGAGGCTCATCACCGCTATTACGGCTATGGCTTCTATCTGGCGCGCACGCCCGGCCCTTAAGTCCAGCTCCGCCGGCGGCTAGACATTCTCCCAGCGCGGCCAGAGCTCGCCATAGACGTCGAAATAGGTGGCACAGCCCTCCGGAAGGTCAAACAGGCGCCGGTCAAGCGCATCAAAGCGGTCATCATGGGTCGGGATCGAGCGGCGCTCATCCTCGACCCAGTTGCCGCAGCGCTGGATCTCGACGCGGTGCGCCTGGCGCTCGCCATTGTCGAGAATGCTCTGGCGCTGATCGATAAAGTCGAGCCAGCCCTGCGCAGCGGCACGGGAATACTCCCAGTCGAGCGCATCGGTGAAAGCCTTTACCGCATTGGTGTAGTCATCGAGCTCGACGCGGGTATTGCCGAGGAAGGCGTGGATATCACCCGGCCGGTCGAGCTCGCCGCGGCGCAGCGCCTGTTCGAACATGGCTTCGGCGTCCTGGAAATGACCGGACTGATAGAGCGCCTCGCCCAGCACGGCATAATCCTGGCCGCGCCCGGTCAGGGTCGCCACCCGGCGCAAGACCGGCAGGGCGGCCTCCCATTCACGGGCCTGGCGGAAGAGCCGCGCCAGCGTACGGTAATGGCGCGGATTGGCCTCGATGCGTCCGGCATTGATCTCCCGCTGCAGGACCATGGCACCGCGATAGGGATAGTCGAAATAGGCGTAATATTCGGCTAGCCGGATCAACTCCTCCGGCTCTGTCAGCAAGCCGTTGGTGTACATCACCACATTGACGTCAAAAGCGTCCCGGGTCTGGTCCATGCGCGCCAGCAGCGAGGCCCAGCTGGTCCAGTAGCGCTTCTCCTCGGGCCAGCGCGCGACCATGTCCTGCACCAGGGCCAGCTCTTCCCCCTGCATGTCCAGGGTCTGGTAGTAGAAGAGGAGTAGCGAATAGTGCCGGCGGGCCGCGGGATCGGCGAGCTCGAAGGCGCGACGCGCATAGGGCAGGCCGGAGGCATAATCCCCGAGCTGGCCATAGCCCTGGGCCAGGCGGTAGGCGAGATCCCCGGTCAGGGTCGCGCCGAGGGCCAGCGCCGTTTCAATCAGGATCAGCCCGGCCTCGTATTCGCCTTCCCCCAGCAGGAGCTGGCCGGCATTGAGGCGCAGGATATTGGCGCGCTCGCGGGCCAGGATGCCGATTTCGATAGCCGCCTGCCAGTCATCGGCGGCGGCGCGCGGATCCTCCAGCTCATATCTGAGCCGGCCGCGCAATTCGAGCAAGGTCGCACGCTCGAAGTCGGACAGGCGCTCATCGCCCATCAACGCGTCATAACCGGCCAGGGCCTCGTCCCAGCGCTCCTCGCCCTCGGCCTCCATATAGCGATGCAGCCGGTCGCCAATGCGGGCCGAGATCACCGTGCCACGGGCATCGCGATCATCAGACGGTTGCATGTCGGCAGCCGCAGAAAAAGTGAATGAAATGAGCGCCAGAGCGCTCGCGAAACCGGCCAGGCCGGCGCGGATGGATTGTCCCCGCATGTGCACCTCCCCAGGTCATGACGTGAACTCCCCAGCCCCGGTGCATGCCGTCATGAAGCTGTAAGGTTGCCGACATGTGTGGGCGCCATTGAGGCGCGAGTGCGGCGAGAACAGGGCAAAGAAAAACGCCCCGGTCAGAAACCGGGGCGTTGATCTTGAAGGAACCGTGCTCGGGTTAGCCGTTATCGGCTTCCTCGCTCGCTGCCGCAGCAACGTTGATCGGCTCGCCACGGGAGTTGAAGAACTCCTGGCAGCGCTGCGGGACCTCGATGAAGACATTGCCGTCTTCGTCGACATCACCGAACAGGCGGGCGCCATTGACGAGGTCGGTCACGGTGAAGCCGCACTCATCGCGAGCGATGCGGCGACGGATCACCACGCGCTGTTGCTCAGCGCGGATTTCCTCGCGGATGAACTGGGCCCAGCCATTGGCCGTGCGACGCGAATACGGGAAGCGTGCGCCTTCTTCGAACGCGGCGATCGCCGACTGGCGACGGCCGAGCTCGTAACGCACCGTGCCCAGCAGCGTCCAGACATTACCCGGACGGTTGATACCGCCGCGGTTCAGGCCCTGTTCGAAAGCGGTTTCCGCTTCGGCGAGCTGGTTTTCCTGGTACAGCGCCTCAGCGAGCTTGACGTAGTCATCGCCCTCATTGGTCAGCTGCGCCACCTGGCGCAGGACCGGGATCGCCCGCTCCCACTCACGCGCCTGACGCCACATGTTGGACAGCAGGTTCAGGTTGGACTGGCTGCGCTCGACGCGGCCGGCATTGAGCTCGCGCTCAAGGATGGTCGCACCGCGATAGGGATATTCGAAGAAGGAATAATACTGAGCGAGGCGAACGATCTCGGCACTCTCGGTGAGCATGCCGTTGATATACATGATCTTGTTCGCTTCGAACGCATCGGTTTCCCGGTTCGTCTGAGCCAGCAGGGACGCGTAGGACGTCCAGTTACGCTTCTCATCCGGCCAGCGGGCCACCATCGCTTCGACGATTTCCATCTGGCGCGGAATATTCTCGAGCTGCTGGTAGTAGAACAGCATCAGGGAATAGTCGCCACGGGTGCGCTCGGCCACCGGGTGCAGTTCCCAGAAGGTCTCCGCCCAGCGCAGGCCCTCGCGATAACGCTCGGCCTGGGCATACGCCTGGGCCAGCATCTTGGCGAGACGCGCATTCATCACCTCTTCGCCGCCTTCGCGCACGGCCAGCTCAAGCGTGTTGATGCCTTCCGTGTACTGGCCCTGGGTGATGTAGAGCTGACCGATGTTCAGACGCAGGCCGACGATTTCCTCGGCCAGCATGGCACCCGTCGTGATGGCGGTCTCCCAGTCGGAGATGGCGGCCTGGACGTTTTCCAGCTCGTAATAGGCACGACCGCGCAGCTGCAGCGAGATGGCGCGCTCGTAATTGTTGATGCCGGACCGGCTCAGGGCGCGGTTCAGCGTGGTAATGGATTCGGCGAACTGCTCTTCGCTTTGCAGGTTCTGGGCTTCCAGCACGATCTCACCGATCGCGGCGGAGAAGACCCGGTCTTCTGCATTCTGTTCGCGTTGTTCGTCGCTCTGCCGGTTATTGCGGCGCTGCGCATCGGCATCAGCGACCCAGACCCCGGCCATGGTCACGGCGAGCGCGAGGGCTGCCGCACCTTGGGTCAGTCTGGTCAGATGGAAACCGTTAAAACGGATCATCGTTGGCTCCTTCATACCGGCCCCGCTCCCCGGACCGGTTTCACTAGCTGCCCCGTCTCAGATCCGGCTCGGACCCGATCCGGCGACGCCGGAAATTTGGGCGGGAACAGCCAGGCTGGTCCCGCCCCTCACACTTAGTCCGCCAGCTGGAAGTTGAACTGGGTTTCCACGCCGCGACGCGCGACCGGGATACCGTCTTCAATCTTCGGATTATAGCGCCAGCGTTCAACCGCCCGGATCGAGGCCCGTTCGAACATGGAGCTCGAACAGTTCAGGATCTGGACATTGGTCGGCGTCCCGTCCGGCGTCACATCGAAGCGAACCGCGCAGGTACCTTCCACACCGCGTTCAGCGGCACGGACAGGATATTGCGGCTCGATCCGGACCAGCGGCTGGGCGTCACGGTCAGAGACCGAGAAGCTCACACTGTCGCTGGCCAGCTGCGGCGCATCGAATTCCGGGATCTGGCCCACAATCGTGTCGAGACCTTCGGTCGGCTGCTCGGCAGCCTGACGTTCAATCTGCGGCGGCGGGGGCGGCGGATCGACCTGATCCACATCATCGATCGTCGCGTCACGGCGGCGGGCTTCCACCTCTGCGACCTCGTCATTGATCGAGATGCGAAGGGCGTCCCCCTCCTCACCCAGTTCGACTTCGTCCGGAATGATCAGGTTATACATGATCACGAAGAGTGCGATCGTCACGAAAGCCGCAATCGGGCCACCGACGAGCAGGCGTGCAAGAGTCCCCATACTGTCTCCTCCCTATTCCTGCAGCGTCGAAATCGTGACTTCGACACCATTCTCGATCAGCAGATCCTGCACGTCGAGAATAATACCGATGTCGGCTTCTTCATCACCCTGGATCGTCGCACGGGCCTTCGGGTTTTCCTGCAGCAGCTGCTCGATGATCGGCTGCAATTCCGCTTGCTCGTATACGCGACGGTCAATCCAGATCTCGTTTTCCGAGTTGACCGCAACCAGCATGGACGGGTTGAGATCCTGCTCGGTCAGAGCTTCCGGACGGATCGGGTCGATGCCCGGCTCCTTGATGAAGACGGAGGTGACGATGAAGAAGATCAGCAGAATGAAGACGACGTCGAGCATCGGCGTCATGTTCAGTTCGACTTCTTCCTCATCAGTCGCTACGCGGCTACCACGTCTAGCCATATCTATCTCCTCCCGCCTACTGGGCTTCGCCGTCGGTGCGGGTCAGCGAGACCGGCACACCATTGGCGTTCATGTCATCCCAGATCCGCACGATGATGCCATGAGAGGCCTCGTCGTTCGCTTCGATCAGCACGGCAGAGCCGGCACTCTCAGCGCGGAAACGGTTGACGGCGGACAGGACGCGATCGACGTCGGTGCGGACCCGATTGACGAAGATATTATTATCCTGGTCAACCTGAACCACGATCGGTGACGGCGCGTCGGGCGGCGGCGGTGCGTCGCTTTCCGGCGGCGGCGTCATGTCGATGCCTTCCTCGGAGAGGAAAGTCGCGGTGACGATGAAGAAGATCAGGAGAATGAACACGATGTCGAGCATCGGCGTCATGTTCACTTCAGCCTGGTCCTCATTGTTTTGCTTACGACGGCGCATCAGTGACCTCCCGAAATCTCGAGATCGCTGGCCAGGACGGCGACACGGCGCTTGGCCATGCGTTCGACATAGTTAGCCAGGATCAGTCCCGAGAGGGACGCCACCATACCCGCCATCGTCGGGATCGTCGCCCGGGACACGCCGGCCGACATGGCCTGAGCGTCCGAGGACCCCGAGATGGACATGATATCGAAGACAGAGACCATACCGGTCACAGTCCCCAACAATCCGAACAGCGGCGCGACGGCGACGAGGGTTTTCACCAGCTCGACATTCTGGTCAGCACGCTGTTTGACCTCCGAGATGAGTTGGTCGCGGATCGCATGGGCATACCAAGTTTCCTTGTCTGCCCGTGCGGCCCACTCCCGCTTCGCCCGATCTGCATCACCCTTTTGGGCGAAGAAGAAATAGGCGTAGCGCTCGAGGAGGAAGGCCCACATCACAAAGGTCGTGATCATAATGACGACCAAGACGGGGCCCCCGCGTTCGAGGAACTCCTGAAGGCCGGAATATACGGCCTGGAAATCCATCCTTCGTCCTCCGATTATCCGTTGGACTCTTCAGCGTGGCGCGCAACGATGCCAGCCGCCTGCTCTTCGAGCACCTGCTGGACGCCGCGTGCAAAGCTAGCCGCGAAGGAGTGAATGAACAGCAGCGGAATGGCAGCAATAAGGCCAAGCACCGTGGTCATCAGGGCTTCCGAGATACCGCCGGCCATCACCTTCGGGTCACCCGTACCGAACAGGGTGATCTGGGTGAAGGTCTTGATCATACCGGTAACGGTACCGAGCAGACCCAGCAGCGGTGCGATACCAGCTGCCAGCTTGAGGAAGTTGAGACCAAACTCGAGCTTCGGCGTTTCCTGCAGGATGGCGTTGTCCAGCTTGAGCTCGACAGTTTCCACATCGCCGCCCTTGGCGCTTTCGTAGGCCAGCATGACACGGCCGAGCGGGTTGCCCTTCTTCGGCTTGTTCGGCGAACGCTTCTGGCCGCCAACAGCGCCCATGGTCATGAACAGCTGGAAGATACGGAAGAGACCGAAGGCACCGGCACCGATCAGCAGGCCGATGATGACGAGGCCGACATTACCGGACTGGTCAATACGTTCCTGAAGGTTCGGGACGTCCTTGTAGATCTCGAGGAGCGGGCCACGGGACGGGTCAACAACACCCATCACGATCTCGCCGGCATCCGCACCTGCGAGGGTAGACGCACCGCCGATGAACTGGGCATCGGGCTGACGCGCAAGGTCGGCCAGGCGCCATTCGCCGGTGGCATCATCCTGCGACCACAGAGCGAAACGCTCAGCGCCGTCGGACGAGAAGGCCACGAACGGACCCACGCGGGTCACGGAGACCGGCTGGCCGTCATTGATGCCGAGAACGCGCGACTGGAAGGTCGTGACGCTCTGCTGGTAGATCATTTCTTCGATCACGCGACGCGGGATGAAGTCCAGCTCTTCACGGGTCGGAAGAACGTTGGAGGTGGCCAGGGCGTCGAGCGCACCGGCACGGCCCGGATACTGGGCCGAGATGATGGAACCATCGATGATCGCGGCAAACTCGCCAGCAACCTGGCGGGCGGTACCGAAGACTTCACCGAAAGCGCCCTGGCGCTGACGCAGAACGTCGGCCAGTTCGTCGATGCGAACCTGGTTCGCTTCGAATTCAGCGGTCAGCTGGTCTGCACGGCGCTCGAGCGAAGCGAGTTCGCCACGCGCCTGGTTGAGCAGGGCCTGCTGCTGGTTGCGGCTGGACTGGAACTCGTTCAGTCGCTGCTGGTTTTCCTGGCTGGCTTCACGCACGTCCGCACGGACGCGGTTGAGAAGCTCGCTGATGGAGCCGGCCGGCTGTGCCTGCGCGATAGCGGCAGCGCCGGAAGACAGTGCCACGCCCATGGAAACGGCGGCGGCGAGGATTTTCATCGTCGTTTTCATAATTCTATTCTCCCAATCCGGCGGTTACTGAGCGACCGTCGGGCCCGGCAGCGGGACCAGGAATACGGAAGGCGTGGTGACCTCTTCCGCGATGCGGAAGGCACGGTTGATATTGTTCAGGTAGCTGCCCGGCAGGTCGACCCAGTCGGACGCACCCGGGACCAGCATGGTCAGGCGGTTGGAACCGCGATAGCGGCGGATCATGGCGGTCCGGCCGATGCGCAGCTGGTCGACGATGACCGGCGCGTCGCCGTCGAGGACCGTCGTCTCGGACGCCACGATGGAGCGGCCGTAGGAGGCTTCGATCTCGTAAGCGTTGAGGATGACGCGGTAGCGTTCAGCCTGGGAGACGTTCGGATCGTCAACCAGCTCGTAGAGGCGCTCGATGCGAGCCGTACGGCCGTCTTCGCCTTCGAGGTTGAACGGCAGGTCGAGGTTCACGAACTCTTCCAGCTGGGCAACCATTTCGCGCATCATCGGAGCGAGGTCACGCTCGATATTGTCGACGCGTTCGATCTGCTGGTTGAGCGAGGTGACTTCGTTTTCCTGGGAACGGATGAAGACTTCCTGCTGTTCAACGAACAGGCGCTGGGATTCGATCTGCTGCAGCAGAGCGCGATATTCCAGCTCGATGTCCGTGCGCTGGTCATCCAGCTGGTCGATCCGGGACTGCGTCTGAGCGCCGGCAGTCGTCGACGCCTGCGCTTCATCCAGAGTCCGGTTGAGCTGCGCGCTCTGAGCGGACGCGACACCACCAATGGCGCTCGCCGCAACGGCCGCCATAAGCGACGCGCGAACCATGTTCTTCAAGTTCACCATTTCTCGCCTCACAATGGTCAATGCGGACCTCCCTCCGGATGCCCGCTTACAAAATTCAAAGCTAAAACCGGCTTTTAGCCCGCCGGTTTGGCCCCCTACCCTTACGATCAAGCGGCACATTTGCCGCCTCCGGTCTCGCCGGATTAGCGTCCAAATCTAGACGAGTTCTTACCTGCGACCAGTCAATCGCAGTTAACAACTCCTAACCGCGGCGGTTGTCCCACCGACTCATAGGCGCAAAAACGCCGCTTGAATTTGCGAGGACGCTACCACCTGCCCTAGGACGCGATCAATACATCAATACGCCCAGAACCATCCCTCCGCTGCGCTTTTTCAGCCCTTTTTCGCTTTACAGGACGAGTGATTCCACTACCCGCTCGCAAAGATGGTGCAATCGGCATGCCACACGACTGCAGGGGATTTGGAGGCAATTTACAACCGGGCTGTGCTTTCAATGACACAGCGATGCAGAAGCTCGGTCCGGCTCACATTACAATCTCGTTATAAATTATGGATTGCAGTGATCGCCGTTATTCGCGCGACAGGCGTTCGCCCGCTCGCGGCAATCATCTCGGTCGTGTGAGAAAAAGAAGAGTTGGCTGGGGCACCAGGATTCGAACCTGGGAATGTCGGTACCAAAAACCGATGCCTTACCACTTGGCGATGCCCCAACCGGCTCCGCGCGATGCGGAGCGGGCTAAATACCCAACACCGTCCGGGTATGCAACGGGTCAATGCGGTCGCTATACAGATGAAATGCACAAGCGCCTGCATGTACCGTGGCGGGGCAATGAAAAAAGCGCTGACAAACATGCTTTAGGCGCGTTGCGCGGCTGCGAAGAGTTGGCTATAAGCCGCGCCTCGGTTCGGAGTGTAGCTCAGCCTGGTAGAGCACTGTCTTCGGGAGGCAGGGGTCGTGAGTTCGAATCTCGCCACTCCGACCATTTATACCCCTGCCCCGCAAATCACCTGTCAAAGTTGAGAATAGCGCCCACCGGCGCGGTCGCGCTGACGCCTGCGCGCAACACCGGCTCAGTCTTGGCCTGTACGGGGATATAAATCGCGGTAATGCCCCTTCCCCGTCCCATCCGTGCCCACTAGGTTGTCCTTCAGGACCGGACCGTAACTTGCAACAGGCGCAGGAAGCGCCGTCCGGGCGTGGGTAAAGGGGTTACTATGAAACAGTTCTGGATCACCTTCATGGGTTCCATCGTCGGGGTTATTGTCGGCTCGGTACTGGCCGTCATCCTCGTCATCTTCATGATTGCCGGCCTCATCGGCTCGGCCATTTCCAATGCAAGCTCGTCCAGTGAGCCGGCGATTCCGCGCGGCGCCATTGTGCTTGAGCTTGATTTGCGCACAGCGCGGACCGACAGCCCGATGCGTAGCCCCTTCGGCTTCACCGGACCGCTCTCCATCGTCGACATCGTGCAGACGCTCGAACGCGCCGAAACCGATGATCGCGTCCAGGGCCTTTTCCTGCGCGCCAATGAATTCGGTCTGCCCGCGGCATCAGCCGAGGAATTGCGCGGCGCTATCGAGGATTTCCGCTCGACCGGCAAATTCGTTGTCACCCACGCCCAGGGCTTTGAAGGCACCTCTGTGACCGGCTATTTCGCGGTTTCCGGGTCCGACGAGATCTGGCTGCAGGACACGGCCAGCTTCACCCCGGCAGGCCTGGCCGCCGAGATCACCTTCCTCGGCGGTGCGTTTGAACAGTTCAATGCGGTGCCGCAATTCGAGCAGTTCTACGAGTACAAGAATGCCGCCAACACCTTCACGGAAACAACGCTGACCGAGGCGCACCGCGAAGCGACCCTGTCCTATATGGGCTCGATCTTCGACACCACGGTGACCGCGATCGCCGCTGACCGCGGCCTGAGCGAGGATGATGTCCGTGCCGGCTTCGACAGCGCCCCGCATTCTGCGGAAGCAGCCAATGCCTTCGGTTTCATCGATCGCCTCGGCCATGTCGTCGAAGCCCGCGAAGCAGCCCTCGCCCGTGTCGAGGGCGGTGCCTCCTCGCTGTCGATCGAGGATTATGCCGAAAGCACGCCGGAATGGAGCAATGCGCCGGTCATCGCGCTGATCGAGGGCCAGGGCTCCATCGTCACCGGCACGCCGGATCCGGGCCCGTTCGGTGGCAGCGATTCGATCGGTGGCGACCGTATGTCGGAAGCCATCCTGGCGGCCGCCAATGACGACAATGTCCGCGCCATCGTGATTCGCGTCGACAGCGGTGGCGGCTCGGCCATCGCCTCGGACCAGATCTGGCACGCCGTGATCCGGGCCCGCGAAGCCGGCAAGCCGGTCATCGTGTCCATGGCCAATGCGGCTGCATCGGGCGGTTACTACCTCTCCGCCCCGGCTGACTACATCTTCGCCCACGCCACTACCATCACCGGCTCGATCGGTGTGCTCGGCGGCAAGATCGACCTGTCCGGCACGTTCGGCATGGTCGGTTTGAACTCGGAGACCCTGTCGGTCGGCGGCGAATACGCCACCGCCTTCTCCGGTCAGCAAAGCTGGACCGAAAGCCAGCGCGCCGCCTACCGGGCCCAGATGGAAGACATCTATGTCGACTTCACCCAGCGCGTGGCCGACGGTCGCGATCTGCCGATGGAGCGCGTGCTCGAGATTGCCCGCGGCCGCGTGTGGACCGGTGCCCAGGCTGTTGATCTCGGCCTGGTCGATGAAATCGGCGGCTTCCGCGATGCCATCGCCATGGCCAAGCAGCTGGCCGGCATCGCCCCGGAAAGCGATATCCGCGTTTCGCGCTACCCGGCGCTGCCGAACCCGTTCGAGGCTTTCTCCGAACTGTTCGGCATGTCGGCCGAGAATGCCGAAGCCGCAGCGCGTTTCAATGCGCTGATGGAATTGCCGGAGATCCAGGCGGCCCTGGAAGCGCGCCAGCGCATGCAGGGTGGCGAGCTGCAGCTGCGCTCCGACGCCCCGCAGCCGCAATAGGCCGGCTCCAACCCCAATGCGAAAGGCCCGCGGGATATCCCGCGGGCCTTTTTCTTTGCCGGCTCACCCTATCGCGATCAGGGGAAGAGCAGCACCGAGGCGATGAACAGGACCGACATCGCGATCGAGAGCACCAGGAGATAGACGATGTCCATGAAGATGGTGCGCAGGAAGGAGGAAAAGCGCCCGTGCGAATACACCACCCTGTGGATGCGATAGAGGTAGTAGTTCGACCAGAGAAACAGCACCAGGACCGACCAGCCCCCGATGATGGCCCCGATCGGCATCATCAGCAGGAACAGGAAAAAGATGAAGGCGTGGAAGTGGAGCGAGACCACGACGTGGTCATAATAGAAATATCCGCGCTTGTAGAAATGCGTCACGCCCAGCAATAGCGCATAGATCGGCAGCATGAAGAACATCGCCGTGGGCACCAGTTCCTGGAACATGCGCAGCGCCGCGGCGCCATTGTCGTCGACGGCCCGGGAGAGCTGGTCGCGGACCGCGACCCGCACCGAATATGGCCAGCCATTCATGTCATCGACGGTGAAATTGATCCCCTCACCGGTCGGTATCACCAGATCGCCATCGCGCAATTCCGGCGTTCCAGGCAGGGTTTCGCCGTCCGGCGCCTCGGGGGTCTCGACACGCGGGCAATCCTCCGGCGTCAGCGACTGGCACAGGCCGGACTTCATCTGCTCGCGCCAATCCGACAGGGTGCGGGCCTGGATTTCCGGGTCGTCCATCGCCTCGGAGAGATTTTCCAATCCCACGCCGGCGGCGTCGATCTGGGCCTGGATTTCCGCCACTTCCTCTGGGCTCAACCCTTCCTGAGCCAAGCGCTCGGTCAGCGCCCCGGCATTGTCCTCCATCTGCTCCTGCGCCACGTTCAAGCCGGTTTGAACCGCATCGACCTCATCTTCACCGAGGTTCGGTATCAGGCTGTTGATCGAGAAAAAGATCAGGAAGAAGAGCACGCTCGCCGTCAGATACAGACGGAAAGGCATGACATAGCGGGCACGAACACCGGAGAGATAGCTCTTGGTCAGCTTGCCGGGCTGGAACATCAGCGGCGGCAAGGTCCGCCAGAGACGCCCCTCAATGCCGAACAGCCCGTCCAGGACTTCAGTCAAAAGCTCCCAGACCGGGCGGTGATAATTATCCGCCGTCTGGCCGCAGCTGTGACAGACCGGTCCGCTCAGAGTGGTTGCGCAATTGGAACACACGCCTTCCGGCGTCGGCGACTCAAAGGCTGAATCACGATCCCGCTTTTTGCGCTTGGATGCGCGAATGGCATCTTCCAGCTCGCCGGCGCCTGCGCCCGCGACCACTGCATCACCTACTGTATCCGCCCCAGACATATACGCCCCCGAACTGGCCTGAACACAAGGCTCAGGCTAGGTCGGACCGGGTCTGTCTGGCAAGCGGGACTTAACCGGCGTCGGTCTCGACGTCGGCGAAGCAGAGATAGCGCGAGCGGTGGATATTGACGAGATTGTCTTCCCAGCCGGTGACGCGCGGGCTGACCAGGTTCTTGTTGACGTAATACACGATCGGAATGAACGGCATGTCGTCAATCATCATCTGCTCGGCCTCGGCCATCATGGCCGAGCGGCGCTCCAGGTCCTGCTCCGAATTGGCCGCGGTCACCAGGGCGTCATAGTCCGGGTTGTTGTAGCGCGGATAGTTCATCGGCACGGAACGGAATTCCGCCAGGAAGAGGAAGTTGTACGCGTCATTGTAATCCGCGATCCAGCCGCCATCGGCGACCTCGAACGCGCCGGCGCGCAGATTGTCGTAGTGGATCTGCGTGTCGGAGACGATCAGTTCCGGCTGCACCCAGTCGGCAATGGCGGACCAGTCATTCTGCACCACCGGGGCGATACGCGGGTTATCGCCGGTCGCACGGTAGGCGTATTCGAAGCGGAACGGATTGTCCGGGCCATAGCCGGCGGCTTCCAGGATCTCGCGCGCGGTCTCGCGGCGCTCTTCGACCGGGATATCGGCCCAGCTGGCGCGCACGCCGCTGTCATAATTGGCCACGCCCGGCGGCACGAAGGCATAGGCCGGCGGCTGGCCGGCGCGGAGGATCTCATTGGCGATGAACTCGCGGTCGATCGCCATGCCCAGCGCGTTGCGGACCTGCGGGTCGGAGAACTGGTCCATCGTCGTGTTGATGGAGAAGTAGACCGTCCCCATGAACGGGTGGACGCGGACATAATCCGGGATCTCGCGGCGCAGGAAGTCGAGCTGCTGGCCCGGGAATTCCATGTTCAGGTCGAGCTCGCCATTACGCACCCGGCGGCCGGCGGCGCTGTTGTCGACGGTCGGGTAGAAATAAACCTCGTCGAGACAGGTATTGGCATTGTCGAAGAACTGGTCGTTGCGAACCAGGTGGACATAGTTGTTGGTACGCCAGTCAGCCAGGCGGAACGCGCCATTGGTCTGGATGTTTTCCGGACGGATCCACTCATCGCCGTGCTGAGCAATGACGTGATCGGGCATCGGGAAAGTCGTGTAGTGGGTCAGCAGGCCGGGCAGGTAAGGCGCCGGATTGACCAGGGTAACTTCGAGCGTGCGTTCGTCGATCGCGCGCACACCGATCTCGCTCGGATCGATCTCGCCGCGGCTGGACTGTTCCACACCGGCGATCGGGAAGAGCAGCGACACATAGGGCGCGCCCGTATCCGGGTTGGAAATGCGGCGCCATGCGAAGACGAAGTCCTCGGCCGTGACCGGCTCGCCATCTGACCAGTTGGCTTCACGCAGGGTGAAGGTCCAGGTCAGGCCGTCTTCCGAGGTGGTCCAGCTTTCCGCCATGCCCGGGATCGGCTCGCCTTCCGGGTTCTCGGTGAAGAGCCCCATGAACATGTCGCCGATAATATTGTTTTCCCACGTGCCCGACGCGCGGTGCGGATCGAGGGAGAGCGGTTCGGCGTTATTGCCGCGATGCAGGACCAGCGTGTCTGAATCGGTCGGTTCCGATCCTGAACAGGCCGCCAGGGCCAGGACGGATACGGACAAAAGTGCGGACTTGACGATTTTGCTGCCAATCACGGTTACGATCTCCCCTCGAACACGCCAGAACTGAGTTTGCGTCGACCTTCTAGCCCAACTAGAGGCGCCGGTCGATAGTTCCATACCGATACTATCCGCATGGATTTATTCAGCCTGCACGCGGCTCGATGAACGCAGCATTAGCGCCGCCCCGGCCGCGCCGTTCGCCGCGGTCGACAGGCTGGGCCGGCTATCGCATTATCGCCCCAGCTTTGAACACGGAAACTCGACCATGTCTGTAAAACTCACCTGTTTCGCCGGCTCGCTGACGGCGCTGGCGCTTGTCGCCCAACCCGGCGCCCTGGCGCAGCAAAACCCGCTCGACGCCGTCATCGCCTGCCGCGCGATCGAGGATGCGACCGCCCGGCTGGAGTGTTTCGACGGCGCCGTGGACGCACTCGAAGGCGCCAGCGAATCCGGTGAACTGGTCACCGTGACCCGCTCGGAGATCGAAGCCGTCGAGCGCGACAGCTTTGGCCTGTCCCTGCCCTCCATCCCCTTCCTCTCGCGCCGCTCCTCCGGCAATAGCGCCGCTGTCGCCGAGGCTGCCGCACCGGAAGCCGCCGCGGAAGGCGTCGAGGTCGTCACCCGCAATGATGACGGCCAGATCTCGGAAATGCGCATGAGCGTGACCTCGGCGCGCCAGGTGCATGGCGACTGGGTCTTCACCATGGAAAACGGCCAGGTCTGGCGCCAGACCGAGAACCGGCGCCTGCAGGTTCCGCGCGCCACGCCCTTCGATCTCGTCATCCGCGCCCGCTCGCTCGGCAGCTTCACCGCCCGCATCAATGATGGCGGCCGCTCCTTCCGCGTGCGCCGCGAGGAATAATCCGCGCCACACCGCGCAAACAAAAAGGGCCGCCCCATCGGAGCGGCCCTTTTTCGTACGCGCTTGATTACGGCCTAGCGGTCCTTCGGGTCGATCGCATCGCGCAGACCGTCGCCGATGAAGTTGAGGCAGAACAGCGTCACCATCATCGTCACTGCCGGCACGATCAGCGTCCACGGGGCCACTTCCATGTCCTGCGCGCCGGTCGAGATCAGACGGCCAAGCGAGGTCAGCGGTTCCTGGACACCCAGACCAAGGAAGCTGAGGAAGCTCTCGGCCAGGATGACGACCGGGATCATCAGGGTGACATAGACCACGACCGGACCCAGCACATTGGGGATGATGTGGCGGCGGATGATCATCCATTGCGACACACCGGCCGCCTCGGCGGCTTCAACGAATTCCATCCCCTTCAGGGCCAAGGTCTGGCCGCGCACGATGCGCGCCATGGTCAGCCATTCCACCGCACCAATAGCGACGAAGATGAGGATGATATTGCGCCCGAACACGACCATCAGAATGATCACGAAGAAGATGAAGGGCAGCGAGTAGAGGATGTCGACAAAGCGCATCATCAGCTGGTCGGTGCGGCCACCGACAAAGCCGGCAATCGCGCCCCAGGTCACGCCGATGAGCAGCGACACCACGGTCGCGACGATCCCGACCATGAGCGAGACGCCCAGACCGACCAGAGTCCGCGCCAGAAGGTCCCGGCCCTGCGCATCCGTACCCAGCAGATGCCAGTTCTCCAGCGTTGGCGGCTGGCTCACCCGGTCGCGATAAATCGTGTCATAGTCATGCACCCAGACGCCGAGTTGACCGAGAATGGCCAGCACGACGAGGATGCCGAGAATGATCATCGAGGTCACAGCCGCCTTGTTGCGGAACAGGCGAATGCGCGCATCATCCCACAGCGAACGGCCTTGCACCGCCGCCTTGGAGAGCATTTCCTCTTTCTCTTTCGGGTTCACAATAGTGGTCATGAGTCGTAGCTCACCCGCGGATTGAGGACGGAATAGATCAGGTCGGCGATCAGGTTGAGCACGATGATCAAGGTCGCGTAGACCACGACCACGCCCATCACCAGCGTGTAGTCACGCTGCAGCGCTGCATCGACGAAATAGGCACCCATGCCGGGCAGCTGGAACACGCGCTCGATCACCAGCGAACCGGAGATCACGGCGGCCGAGGCCGGACCGAGATAGCTGACCAGCGGCAGAACTGCGGCGCGCAAGGCGTGGCGGACAATCACCGCCGAGGCCGACAGGCCCTTGGCGCGGGCCGTGCGGATATAGTTGGACCGGATCACCTCGATCATGCTGGCACGCATGAGACGGGCGATAATGGCGATTTGCGGCAGGGCCAGCGTGATGACCGGTAGCACCAGCACCGACAGGCCATAGCGCGAGAAATTCAGTCCGCCCGTTGGGAATATGCCCATATAGACACCCAGCACGAGGGCCAGGATGGGGCCCATCACCAGTGGCGGTATCGAGACCCCGATCATGGCAAAGGACATCACGGCGAAATCGCCCGATGTGTTCTGCCTGAGGGCGGCAATCGCCCCGAGGAAGGTGCCAAGCACCACCGCGACCAGCATCGCCAGGGCGCCGATCATCAGGCTGACCGGCAGGCCTTCACCGATCAGCTCGGCCACGTCCTTGTCGAGGAATTTCAGCGACGGGCCGAAATCGCCCTGAACCAGGCCGGCCATATAATCGATGTATTGCTTCCAGACCGGCTGATCGAGGCCGTACTCCGCCAAAAGGCGCTCACGGATCTCTTCCGGCATCGGCCGCTCAAGGTCGAACGGACCACCCGGAGCCACCTTCATCATGAAGAAGGCCACTGCAGTGATCACGATGATCGTCGGGATTGCGACGAGCAATCGGCGCAGGACAAAAGCGAACATACGGGGCTTGGCTCAATTCAACTCGGCGTGCAGTTTCAGCGAGACGGGCCACATGTCAATCGATGCTGTGCCGTTGCGGTGCAGCATCAACAGCGGCAATCGGCTCGATTGTCACGCTGGCGCGCATGGAACGGTCCACTGCATCTGCTGAAAAAACCATATGCAATGCAATGATGGCCACGGCCAGCCAAAGAAGGCGGTTCAGGCGCTTGCTAAGAAAATCGACCACGTTCACATTCACTCTTCTGTGATTGACCATCGCCTGTGTTCACGCAAAAACCGCGCCGAGTGTGAACGGCTGTGAATTGCATGTGACGGTTGTCGGCTTAGGATGGGGATCGCCCGGGGCGCGAATTCGTCCTGGAAACTGCCGGGCTGGCGGGGATAGTTGTGAGAGGGCCGACCATGCACAGTGCGCTGTGGTGGAGAGATTTCGAGTACCAGAACGGCGTCGTCACCGTGAAGAAAACCGGCGTGCGCGTGCCGCTGGAACCCGGCGTGATTGGCGAGTTCTTCAACTGGCTACCCTTCTATTTCCTGGTCGAGAGCTGGCGCCTCAAGCCGGAAGCCCAGACCGGGCCGAAAATCTGGTTTGCGCCGGACCGGCCGCGGCCCTGGTATCTGATCTGGCCCGTCCTGCATGCCGCCGGCGCCCGTATCGCCAAAACCGCGGCCGAGGCCGACGCCGTTTTCTATTTCGATGATTCAACCACCTGCGACCGTGTCCCGCTGCCGGCGGGCACCCGGGTGATCAATCGCGATTGCCAGAGCATCGCCAAGAGCCATGTCACCGCCGTTTTCGAACGCGTGTTCGGTTACTCGCTCAGTGTCGACCCGCGCAGCTGGTCCGGGCCCATGGTGGCGAAATCGGAAAAGAATGGCGCCCATGACGGACGCATTGTTCAAGGCCCCTGCGAGCCGGAGCCGGGCCTCGTCTACCAGCGCGTGATCGACAATACGATCGCGGGGGGCCAGGTCGAGGATCTGCGCTGCCCGACGATTGGCGGCCGCATCCCGCTGGTACTGCCCAAGCGCCGCGACCGCGCCAACCGCTTCGCCAATTCCAATGATGACGTCGCCGTCGTCGAGACCGACAGCGTCCTGTCCCGCGAGGAACAGGCCAAGCTGGCCGAGTTTGCGGCCGCGATGAAACTCGACTGGGGCGGTCTCGACGTGCTGCGCGACCGCACGGACGGCCGCCTTTATGTGGTCGACGTCAACAAGACCGATATGGGCCCCCCCATCGCCATGTCGATGGAGGATAAAATTCGCGTGACCCGGCGTTTGGCCGACACGTTTTTGGAGTACTTGGGGGAGACCTCGAGTGTACGGAAGTAATACATGACATCCATCCCCTTCGTTCGCGAGTTCGACTTCGAATACGGTCGCTGCGATCAGCTTTCCCCGCTTGTCCGGCGTGTCGTCGCCAATAATCCGGGTCCCTTCACCTATACCGGTACCGGCGTTTACATCATCGGCCGCGGCGAGGTCGCCGTGATCGATCCCGGCCCGGTGATCGATGAACATGTCGCGGCGCTGGAAGCGGCGCTGGAGGGTGAGCGGGTGACCCATGTATTTGTCACTCACCACCATCTCGACCACTCGCCCATGGCGCACCCGCTGGCCAGGAAGCATGGCGCCAAAGTCTATGGCTATGGCCCGCAATCGATCGCCCCGGCCGGTGGCGAGGTCCGCCTGGAGGCCGGCGATGATGTCGGCTTTCAGCCGGATGTCGAAATCCGCGATGGCGACACATTTGCCGGCCCCGGCTGGACGGTCGAGGCGCTGCACACGCCCGGACATACCTCCAACCATGTCTGCTACGCGCTGAAGGAAGAGAATACCCTGTTCGCCGGCGATCACGTGATGGCCTGGTCCACCAGTGTGATCTCACCGCCGGACGGGCATATGGGCGATTATCTGCGCGAGCTGGCCCGTATCCGTGACCGGGATTTCGATCTGCTCTGGCCGACCCACGGCCCGGCCGTGCGCGAGCCGCGCCAGTTCATCCAGGCCTATATCGACCACCGCATGCAGCGCGAACGCCAGATCCTCGAGCAGATGGCCGCCGGGCAGGACACGATCCGGGCCATGGTTGAAGTCATGTATGCCGATATCGACAAGCGCCTGCACCCGGCCGCCGCGCATTCCGTGCTTTCGCACATGATCCATCTGGTCGAGACCGGTCGCGCCCATTGCGAGGGCGAGCCGGGATTGCAATCGGTGTACCGGCTGCCTCAGCCAGCCTGAGGCGGCGCCGCGCCGGGCTCGCCCTGCATCATGGCCAGGAAATTCTCCACCCGGCGCGCATTGCGGCCGCCATCATGCACGTCGTCGCGTGCGATGGAGCGGATATCGATGCGACTACGCGGCGTTGCATCGCCCTCACCCGTCTCGTCCGTTTCTACCGCCTCGATGCGCACAACGACATCATCGCGGAAACCGAACCAGAACCCTTCCGTGGCCGCCTCGAACATCCCTGAACGCTCCGAGGCCGTGGAGACATGCAGACCGAGCTCCCGCGCCGCCAGCAAGGCGCGACGGAAGGCTTCATCCGTCGGCACATCGATGTAGAGCGTTGTAATATCGGGATAATGCTCGGCCTGGAGCGAGGCAAAACTGCGCCCGTCCCGGCCTGTTCGCACCTCGCCTTCCGTCGTCGCGCGATCGGTTCCGCGACGGGCATAAAAGGCGGTGGTGAAATGGGGCGGCCGCTCCAGGTCGGTCGAGACTTCCAGCACGGCCGGCTGACCGGCCTGACCGTCGAGGACGAACAGCATCCAGCCCAGACCCGCCGCTGAACTGATCATCGCCACCACAGGCGCCGACCATTCGCCGAAATCCTGTTTGACGATGAAATGGTGCAGAACCATGACCAGGAAAGCCAGGGCCGAGGTGACGATACCGGCGAGCAGAACATAGAAGCCCAGCTCCTGGGTCAGGGTGAGATAACCGAAACGCCAGTCCCAGAATTCCCACTTCGTGCCCATAAGGGCGACCAGGAACCATCCCGGCACAGCCAGGATCAGCATCCCGCTCAGCCAGGTCAGCACCGATACGAAATTGTGCAGAAGCGCCCCTAAGCGCGTCATCTCAGCCCCCCGATTCCAGCCCGGGGTTAAGGATACAGTCTTGTGATGCTCCAAGGCGAGGAAAAATCGTCGCGGCGGAATGTCATCCGGTCGTGCAGACGGAAGGGACGGTCGCGCCAGAACTCGATCGAGACCGGTTTCAGGCGGAAGCCGGACCAGTGCTGCGGACGCGGCACTTCGCCAAGGCCGAAGCGCGCGGCTTCCCGGGCGACGGCTTTTTCCAGGGCGAAGCGGCTTTCCAGCGGGCGGGACTGTTTCGAGGCCCAGGCCCCGATACGGCTGTCACGGGCGCGGGAGTTGAAATAGGCGTCCGCTTCCTCGGCGCTGACCGGCTCGATCGGCCCGCGCACGCGCACTTGGCGGCGCAGGGATTTCCAGTGGAAACACAGGGCCGCCTTGGAATTCTCGGCCAATTGCTCGCCCTTGGCGCTTTCCAGATTGGTGTAGAAGACGAAGCCCTCGGCATCGACATCCTTCAGGAGCACCATGCGGACATCGGGCAGGCCGTCCGCATCCGCCGTGGCCAGGGCCATGGCATTGGCGTCATTGATCTCTTTTTTCTTCGCGTCCTGCAGCCAGTTGGCGAAGAGCTCGAACGGCTCATCGCGATCGAATATCTCCACCGCATTGGCCTCGGCGGTCTCATTGTATTCCTTCTCGCTCGGCGTAGCCGGGATGAGATCATCTTTCTTGGACATGTGAGCCGCTCCTTGTGTCACCCGCGAGGTAGAGATTGCGCAGCGCGCGTCAACCTTTCGGGAATCTTCTCGGCTTATAAAAGACATATGACACCGCGTATTGGGAGTATCCGTGAAGCGTACGCCGTGCTTGGACTGGATCCGGGCGCGGGCTTCGATGCTGCCAAATCCGCCTTTCGCGATGCGGCCAAGAAACTGCACCCCGATATCACACCGCCCTCGCCGGACACTCTGTCCGAACTGGCCGATATCGTTGCGGCGATCCGCTATCTCGAAGCCCGCCGCCCGGCCTGCCTGGAGCTGCAGATCTCCGCTGCGGAGGCCGCCAGCGGCATTACCAAGGCCCTGAAATACGGTGACAAACCGATCATCGTGCGGATCCCGGCCGGGGTCTGTGACGGGGCCAGCCTGACCGCGGTCGGCGATGACAGCGTGCAGGTCCAGATCTCAGTCCTGGCCAGTGAGGACGCGCCGATGGCGGCCCCGGACAGCGCCGCGCTTGAGGACTTCGTCGACGCGTTTTCGCGCCCTTCTCCGATGAGCCGTTTTGCGCGCTGGATCCGCAACTCTAACTCTGCCGCGTGACGCCCGCGATTGATCGCACTATGGTCTGGCCAACAAGCGGATAGGTCATGTCTCACAATACTTTCGGTCATCTTTTCCGGCTCACCACTTTCGGCGAGAGCCACGGTCCGGCCATTGGCGCCATTGTCGACGGCTGTCCGGCAGGCATCGCCCTGACCGAGGCTGATCTGCAGCCCTTCCTGGACAAGCGCCGTCCGGGCACCAGCCGGCATGTGACGCCGCGCCAGGAGCCCGACCAGGTCAAGATCCTCTCCGGCGTGTTCGAGGATGACCGCACCGGCGGCCAGGTCACGACCGGGACACCGATCGGCCTGATGATCGAGAATGTCGACGCCCGCTCGAAGGATTATTCGGACATCCGCGACAAGTGGCGGCCCGGCCATGCCGATTTCACCTATGACATGAAATATGGCGTGCGCGATTATCGTGGCGGCGGCCGCTCCTCGGCCCGGGAAACGGCCATGCGCGTGGCGGCCGGCGGCATCGCCCGCAAGGTGCTGGGCACCGAGGTGCAGATCCGCGCCGCGCTGATCCAGCTCGGCGAGCGCCGCATCGATCATCAGCGATGGGACTGGACGGAAGTCGACAACAACCCCTTCTTCTGCCCCGACGCACAAACCGCTGCGCTCTGGGAAAACGACGTCGACCAGTTACGCCGCGACGGGTCCTCGACCGGCGGCATTGTCGAGGTCGTGGTCTCCGGCCTGCCCGCCGGCTGGGGCGCCCCGGTCTATGGCAAGCTCGATAGTGACATCGCCGCGGCGATGATGACCATCAATGCGGTCAAGGGCGTCGAGATCGGGGCCGGCTTCGCCTCCGCCGCCCTGCGCGGCGAAGAGGCCGCCGACGAGATGCGCCAGGGCCCGGATGGCCCGGTCTTCACCTCCAACCATAATGGCGGCGTGCTCGGCGGCATCTCAACGGGCCAGGACCTGGTCATCCGCTTTGCTGTCAAGCCGACCTCCTCGATCCGCGTCGAACGTAAGACCCTGGACAAGACCTTCAAGGAAACCAGCATTGTCACCCATGGCCGCCACGATCCCTGTGTCGCCATCCGGGCGGTACCGGTCGGCGAAGCCATGGCCGCTCTGGTCCTGGCCGATCACAAGCTGCGGCACCGGGGCCAGGCGCCGCTCTGAGGCGAACCTGCTCCAAGATGAAACAAGCGTTCATGTTGGGCTCATCGAGCCCCCATTAGGTGTAGGGTCAAGCGCCGGGCTAGTGTGTCCAGCGTCTGGACACCAGGGAGGTTCCGACATGAACAAGTACTCGATCTCCAAGGCAGCGCTCATCGCGGCGGCCCTCGTGCCGGCGCTGATGCTGAGCGTGCCGGCGGAGGCCCAGCGTGATGGCCGGGATCGTATCCGCGATGAAGGCTCGCAAGTTCACCCGAGCCAGCTGCGACGACAACCGCAGGAACAGAACGCCCGCTCCGACCGTCAGGTCCGGCGAGAAGGCCGCCAGGCTAACCGGCAGGCCAACCGTCAGGAGCGCCGCGCTGAAAACCAGCAACAACGACGCGAGAACCGCGCGGAGAACCGCCAGCAGCGACGCGACAACCGCGCCGAGAACCGGCAGGGACGCCGCGATAATCGCGCTGAAAACCGCCAACGCCAGGACAACCGGGCTGAGAACCGTCAGCGACGGCAAAATCAGGCGGAGAATCGTCAGCGTCGGGAGAACCGCGCGGAGAACAGGCAGCAACGCCGCGATAATCGCGCCGAAAACCGCCAGGGTCGCCGCGAGAACCGCGCAGAAAACCGTCAGGATCGTCGCGAAAACCGCGCCGAAAACCGTCAGCAGCGCCGCCTCGCCGAGGAACGCGCTCGCCGCGTTGACCGGGTACAGAACGAAGGCGGCCTCGCCGGCCGGGCAGTGAATGAAGCGCTCCGCGAGGAACGCCGCGCCCGCCAGGAACGCCAGGACCGCGTCGATCGCCGCCGCGACAATTCTGACCTGCGCTTTGACCGCCGCCGGGACCGGGCCGAAGACCGTGCCGACCGTCGCCGGGACCGGTTGGAGGACCGCTATGACCGCCGTCGCGACCGCTATGAGGATCGCCGCGATCGCCGCTTTGACCGCGTCAATGATGCCGATAACCGCCGCGATAATCGCCGCTATGAAAGCCGTCGCGACCGCTTTGAGGATCGCCGGGATCGCCGCGAATGGCGCCGTGATCAACGCCGCCAGCATCGTTACGACATCCGCCGTGACCGTTGGGAATACCGCGCCGAACGCCGTCGTGACGAACGTCGCTGGCGCCGGGCCGAACGCCGCCGTGACTTTTACCGGGATCAGCGCCGCCTGCGTCAGCAGACCCGTTGGCTGCGTCACCTGAACCATGGCTGGAGCCACTCCACCTATTATGGTCACTACGGTCCGTCGACGCGCTGGCGCTATCACAGCCGCTATTATCGCCATGGCTATGACCGTCGCCAGTTCGCCTATTACGATGGTGTGTGCCGCTATGACCGCGGTGGCAATGATGGCGCCGTCGTCGGAGCCATCCTCGGGGCCATCGTCGGAGGCGTCGCCGCCAATGATGATGACGCCGCCGTCGGCGCCCTGCTCGGCGCAGGCTTCGGTGCCCTGATCGGCTCGGCCGCAGATGATTTCGATGATTGCGACCGCGCCCAGTACCAGTACGCCGTCAACTACGCTTTCGAGTATGGCGAGCCGTATTACTGGGGCAATCCGCACTCGGGCCTGCGCGGTGCCATCACCATCCGCGATACCTACTGGTATAATGACCGCGAATGCCGCTGGGGCGAGGCCGAGATCTACATGCCGGACGGCACCTATACGCTGGACGAGGTCCGCATGTGCCGCGACCCCTATGGCGACTGGCAAGTGGCTCGACGCCAATAGGTTATCCAGCATCTTCCTGGATGTGACAGGCCGGCTCTCTTTCGAGGGCCGGCCTTTGCTTTTCTGCAATGAGGCCTGGCTTTTGCAAGCCGCAGGAGAAGCCGTTCATGCAGGGCTCATCGCGCCCGCACTAGGGTGTGATCCAGCATCCAAGCGTTTGAGTGTAAACTCGCTTGAAGGAGATAAGCGCATGAAACTCGTTGCCAGCGCCCTGTTGAGCGCCACCGCCCTCGCCCTGTTCGCCCCCTCGGCCATGGCCCAGAACCAGAGCTATGCCGAATGTGTCAATGAACGCGAGGAGCGTCAGGTTGCCGGCGCCATCTTCGGCGGCATTCTCGGCGCCATTGTCGGCAATGAGCTGGCCGACGACGATAATGAGCGCGATTACCGCCATCACCGCCGCGGTCACCGCTATGACCGTCATCGCCGCGGCCGTCACTACCATCACCGCCGTCACCGCCATCGCGACAATGATAATGACGAAGCCGTCGCCACCATTGCCGGAGCCGGTTTCGGTGCCGTGCTCGGCGCCGGCCTGGCCAGCGGAGAGGACTGCGAACACCTGCGCTATCAACGCCGTTATGACGATCGCCGGTATGACGACCGGCGCTATCAGGACCAGCGCCATGACAGCCGCTATGACAATCGCGACTATCGCGATCAGGGCTATGATGATCGCTATGAGTACGAGTATGACCGGGGCTCCAATGTCGACCTCCTCGGTGGTCGCGAGAGCAACCAGGCCCGTACCTACCAGGCCTCCTCGAATGACTACTGGACCTGCGAATATCGCAACTCACCGCAATACAACCAGTATGGCGAGGTGAGCTATCGCGAGATCTACATGTGCGAAGGTCCCGACGGCATCTGGCGTCCGTATGAGGCGTATGTGAACGAGTAGGGGCAAATCGCCTGATTGAGCACCCCCTCTCCCCTGGGAGAGGGATTAAGGGAGAGGGGTGAATCCCGGCGCTCGATCCGTACCAACGCCCCGCATCCCCCCGCTCCGACCCGGCGCAAAGCGCCGGCCCACCTCTCCCCGGGGAGAGGTGGTGCCTGTCAACCAAGGCGTCGCCTGGTCCTTCCCTTAAATCTCATGCCTGCGACGGGGCCGTTTTCGAACCGGGCGGTCAAGGGCGCATAGCGCCGCCAAGCGGTTGAAAACCCTTGACCGCCCGGTTCGAAAACGGCGGACTGCCAGCAAGAGAATTATGGGGTGATGCGCTCCGGTGGAGCCCGCATCTTTTTGACACTCGGGAGCGACCGCGGATGATACGCTGGGTTGACCGTAAAATAGATGCGCTTGAAGAAGAGCGAGCGAAGACAGTTAGGTCCGCCGTTTGGGCTAGCTTTATGACCGGCGGATTTTTTCTACTGCGATGGCTGCTCGCCTTTACGACTGGTGACACCTCGTTCTGGGGCCCAGAACACTACTTTTTCGTGCCGGCCTTCTGGTTGTTATGTGCGTTTACGAGCCGCAAGGTCTTCAATCGCTGAGGACTTAAACAACAGCGTGCTCACCCAAGCGTGAGCACGTCCCGGCTCTCAGACGATATGAGTAGCCTTGGGTCACCCCCGCCGCGCCAGCACCAGATACTCCAGATTCCCGTCCCCGCCGGTGATCGGGCTCTCGATCACATCGATCACGGCAAAACCCTCCATCCCATCCAGCGCGTTCCGAACGCGGGCCACCGCCTCGTCCCGAAGCGTTTCATCCTTGACCAGTCCGCCCTTGGCCAGGCCCTCGCGGCCGACCTCGAATTGCGGTTTGATCAGGCCGATGAAGACCGCGCCCGGTGCAGCCCGCGACAGCGGTACCGGTATGACTTTGAGCAGTGAGATGAAGCTGGCATCGCAGACGATGAGCTGTGGCGGCTCGGTGATCTTGTCGGCGGTGAGCTGACGCGCATCCTGGCCTTCCAGCGAGACGATGCGCTTATCACCGCGCAGCTTGGCATGCAGCTGCTCCCGGCCGACATCAACGGCGAAAACACGGGCCGCGCCACGCTCGAGCAAAACCTCTGAAAACCCGCCCGTCGAGGAGCCGACATCCAGGCAGGTCAGTCCCTTCGGGTTGATATCGAAGCGATCCAGCGCCTCGACCAGTTTCAGGGCTGCGCGGCTGACATAGGGGTGCGCCGCTTCGGCCTTGATCACGGCGCCGGGTTCGATTTTCTGCGACGCCTTGCGCACCACCTGTCCATCGACCACGACCCGGCCCGCTTCGATCGCCGCCTGGGCGCGAGCGCGAGTATCGAAAAAACCATGTTCGACGAGGTATTTGTCGGCGCGGGGCATGGCGCCTCTTTCAGAGTTTATTCAGCCGGAAACTTTGCCGCGATGACCTGCGCTGCATGCTCTTCACGGCCCAGCGCCTCAAGCGCCTTGGCTGCGATGTGGCGGGCATTGAGACCGGCCGTTTCATACATGTTGAACGGCGTGTCCTGGTCCTGGAAAACGTCGGGCAAGGTCATGGTCCGGACCTTGAGGCCACGATCGAGAGCACCTTTCTCGGCCAGCAGCTCGAGCACGAAGGCTCCGAAGCCACCACGAGCCCCCTCTTCCACCGTAATCAGAACCTCATGCTCGCGCGCCAGGCGCAGCACCAGTTCCTCATCCAGCGGCTTGGCGAAACGGGCATCGGCGATGGTCGCCGGGAAGCCCTGTGCAGCCAGGGCGTCGGCGGCCTTGATCGCTTCACCGAGACGCGTGCCGAGCGAGAGAATGGCAACCGAGCCCCCCTCGCGCAGGATACGGCCCTTGCCGACCTCAAGCGGTTCGATAACCGCCGGCATGTCCATGCCGGTGCCATTGCCACGCGGATAGCGGAAGGCGGACGGGCGATCGTCGATTTCAGCGGCCGTGGCGACCATGCGCTTGAGCTCGAGCTCATCGGCAGCGGCCATAACCACCATGCCCGGAAGCGCGCCCATATAGCCGACATCAAAGGAGCCGGCATGAGTGCAGCCATCCGCGCCGACCAGACCCGCGCGGTCAATGGCAAAGCGGACGGGCAGTTTCTGGATTGCCACATCATGCACGACCTGGTCATAGCCGCGCTGCAGGAAGGTCGAATAGAGCGCGCAGAAGGGTTTCATCCCGTCTGCAGCCAGACCTCCGGCAAAGGTTACGGCATGCTGTTCAGCGATGCCGACATCGAACATGCGATCCGGGAAAGTCTCGGCGAACAGGTCCATGCCCGTCCCGCCCGGCATGGCGGCGGTGATCCCGACAATGCGGTCGTCTTTCTTGGCTTCCTCAACCAGCTGCTGGGCGAAAACCTTGGTGTAGGAGGGCGGTCCGCCCTTGGATTTCTGCTGCTCGCCGGTGACGACATTGAACTTGGCAACGCCATGATACTTGTCGTCGGAGGCTTCGGCGGGGGCATAGCCCTTACCCTTCTGCGTGACGCAGTGGATCAGGACCGGACCGTCCTCGCCATCGCGCACATTGCGCAGGACGGCGACCAGCTGGCCCATATCATGGCCGTCGATCGGGCCGACATAGCGGAAGCCCATTTCCTCGAACAGCGTGCCGCCCATGGCCATGCCGCGCATGTATTCCTCGGCCCGGCGCGCCGCATCCTCGACATGCAGCGCCTTGGCGACGCCCTTGCCCAGCTTGCGGATATTGCGATAGCCCTGGCTCGATACCAGGCGGGAGAAATAGTGGCTCATGGCGCCAACCGGCGGCGCGATGGACATGTCGTTATCGTTGAGGATGACGATGAGGCGGGAATTGAGACCGCCGGCATTATTCATGGCTTCATAGGCCATGCCAGCCGTCATCGAGCCATCACCGATCACGGCGATGACGTGGCGGTCCTGCTCTTCCTTGAGATCGCGTGCGACGGCAAAACCGAGGCCGGCGGAAATCGAGGTCGAGGCATGAGCCGCACCGAACGGGTCGTATTCGCTCTCGGAGCGCTTGGTGAAGCCGGACAGGCCACCGCCCTGGCGCAGCGTACGGATACGGTCGCGGCGCTCGGTCAGGATCTTGTGCGGATAGCACTGGTGGCCGACATCCCAGACCAGCACATCGCGCGGCGTATCAAACACATGGTGCAGCGCCGTGGTCAGCTCGACCACTCCGAGACCGGCACCGAGATGTCCACCCGTGACGGAAACCGCATCAATGGTTTCAGCGCGCAATTCGTCAGCGACCGATTTGAGCGTCTCGAGATCGAGATTCTTCAGATCAGCGGGCGAATGGATCCGGTCCAGATTGGGTGTCTTTACAGACATCGGCAGCGTCCTGCTCTCTACGCTTGGCGGGTCAGAATGAAATCAACCGCCTCTTTTAACAAATTTGCTCGCTCGCCGAAGGGATCAAGGTGTTCCTTCGCCTGCGCGGCCAAGTGTCGCGAACGGTCCTTGGCGCCTTCTATGCCCAATGTGGTGACAAAGGTGGCTTTTCCTTGACCGGCATCCTTGCCGACAGCCTTTCCTGCATCATCCGCATTGCCTGTGGCATCGAGCAGATCATCGGTGATCTGATAGGCCAGTCCGAGGTCATGGGCAAACCCGTCCAGCGACCGGCGGATGTGATCGTCGATATCCTTCAGGGCCGCCACCGCTTCGGCAGCAAAATTGATCAGCGCACCGGTCTTCATCCGGTGCATGCGCGTCACGACCGAGATATCCAGGGTCTCGCTCTCGCCGATAATGTCGATCATCTGGCCGCCAACCATGCCGCTGGAGCCGCTGGCCCGGGCCAGTTTCTCCACCAGCCGGGCGCGGACACTGCCGCGCGGGTGGGTGTCGGGATGCGCCAGGATTTCATAGGCGGAAGATTGCAAGGCATCACCAGCCAGGACGGCGGTCGCCTCGTCATAGGCCTTGTGCACGGTCGGCCGGCCGCGGCGCAGATCATCATCATCCATGCAGGGCAGATCATCATGGATCAGCGAATAGGCATGTATGCATTCCAGCGCACAGCCCACGCGCAACAGGCCACGCTCATCGGCACCGACGAGATTGCCGCATTCCATGACCAGGAAGGGACGCAGCCGTTTGCCCGGCCCCAGCGCGGCATAGCGCATGGCGGAGTTGAGACGCGCCTCGGGGCCTTCTGCGCGCGGCAGTAGGGCGTCGAGCGCAACCGTAATGCGGTCGGCGGTCTCGTTCAGGGCCTGCTCGAAGCTCTCGCTGGTCATCATCGTCCTTGTCGCCGGGCGCGAACGGCCCGGACCGGGTGGGGATTGGCGGGACCGGGACAGTCCCGGAACGCTGGTACGAAACGCTAGTCCAGCCCGGCCGGCTCGGTGGCCACCGAACCGTCTTCACCGCGCACGATTTTCTCGACCTTGAGCTCGGCATCCTTGAGCTTGCTGTCGCAATGCGCCCGCAGGGCCGCCCCGCGCTCATAGATGGCGATAGACCGCTCCAGCTCGACCTCGCCGCTCTCCAGCTGCTGAACAATGCGCTCAAGCTCGGCCAGGGCGTGCTCGAAACTCATCTCGGCGATATCGGCATTAGAGGTGTCGGACATGTATGCGAACTCCAAAAGTCCGGCGCAGCATAGGCAGGGCCGCGAGCCGGAGCAACGCGCTATCGCGCGCGGTATTCATATTGGCGGAAGGACCAGTAGCTGTCGCCGCCATCGCTGACGCAGCTCCAGCCGGCAGAGCGGATATGCGGCCGCATCATGCGATTGAACCAGCCATGGGCACAGAGCACGACATCACCGTCCTGTGCGGCCTCGACCAGGCGAGCCGCAGCCATGGCGGCGCGCGCTTCGGCCTCGTGACGGCTCTCGCGGCCGCGGGCGAACCCGAACCACCAGGAACAGCGCGCAAACACGCCCCAGGTCTTGGCCATATAGCGGCCCGGCATCGCCGGCGGCGGCAGCTCGGCCTCGATGAAGACCGGGTCAATCTCAAGCTCGCGGCCGGGAGCTGCGGCCTGGGCGGTCTCGATGGCGCGGGTCAAAGTCGAGGCATAAACGGTGTGCGCGTCCGCCGCGGCGGCCTTGAGCGTGTCCGGCGCGCTCTGCCCGGCCGCCAGGGAGGCCGGCTGGTAGATATTGTCCCACCAGTCCTCATAGCCGCGCCAGTCCAGCCGCGTTTCGCGGTTGGCGTCCGGCTGGCCATGCCGGGCGATCGTGATACGGCCGGGGCGCTGTGAAGGCGTGGCAGACAAGATGGCGGACTTTCCGTGACCATTGAGCGGGGTGACATTGAAGCTGCCGTGCCCCGCCACGCCAAGCCACTCATTCTTGATGCCGTTACAGTGCCGCAGTGAAAGCGGCCGCTGCCCGGCCCAGTGCGGGGCAGTCGTATCCGCCCTCCATCACGGAGACAAGACGGGATTCCGCAGTTTCCTGTGCCACGCCCGCCAATTCCTGTGCGATCCAGGCATAATCGGCATCCTGCAACAGGAAACCGCCGAGCGGATCATCCGCATGCGCATCGAAACCGGCGGAGACGAAGAGCATTTGCGGCTGGAACTGTCGCAGGGCCGGTAGTACCTCGCCCTCGAAATGCTGGCGCCAAACCGCCGCGGGCGTATTGGCCGGCATCGGAATGTTGAGAACATTGCCGTTCAGGCCCGTTTCCTTGCGCGTTCCAGTCCCCGGATAGAGCGGGGCCTGGTGCAGCGAGGCGAAGAAGACGCGTGCATCAACCTCCGCGAGACATTGCGATCCATTACCGTGATGCACGTCAACATCGACGATCGCGACCCGGTCCAGCCCATGCGCCTCAAGGGCATGGCAGGCCCCGACGGCAATCGAGTTGAACAGGCAAAAGCCCATCGCCCGGTCCGGCTCGGCGTGATGTCCCGGCGGGCGAGCCAGGCAAAAGGCGTGATGCCCCTCGCCTTGCATGACACGATCAACCGCCTCCACCACCCCGCCGGCCGCATGCAATCCGGCAGCGGCGGAGCTTTCCGTCACCTGGGTATCCGCATCCAGGGCGGCCCAATCCCCCTCGCCCACTGTCGCAATGGTCCCCAGCACGCGTGCAACATGGGCGGCTGTGTGAAAGCGCTCCAGCTCGCTGCGCACCGCCGCGCGGCTGTTCAACCAGCGCGCATCGGCCACGCTTTCAAGCGCCGCCCGGGCTGCATCATAGCGGCCTTGGTGCTCGGGATGGCCCGGCGGAACGGGATGGCCCGCACTGGCTGCACTGTCGATGATGAGGGCGTCCAAAAATTAACTAGCTTCGCGCAAAGCTCGCTCGGCGAGCAAAGCTGCGCGCTTCCCTGCCAGCTTACCAACTTTGTCTGCTTGTCCAGCGGAGGGTTGTTTGACTCCTACTACCGCCGTCTTAATCTTCCGGCTGATCAGAACCGATTCATCAATCTGGATGGAGATCTTCGCCGTTTTCTTGGTATTTTTTTTCATGAGTGAATCATACCACTAACCACCGGCTCGAGCCACAAGATTGGCATGAAAAGTGGCCCAATCTCTTAATGGCTCAAGCTCGGCCAGCTCGTCAGGCGAAAAACGCCCAGCCCGATTTGATGTAGCGACAACCACACCAATGGCTTTTCCGTTTCCGTCTTGTATCGGAATAGAGGCCACCGAACGGTAGTATCTATCGTACTCGCTAGTCGCATCGCCAGGCTTCACGAGCTGCGCTACATCAGGTGCTCGTGCGTCTGGATAAACTAACTCACCATTCCGAGAGTAGGCGACCCCTACATGACCAGCACCTGATTTCCAAGACCTCGGAGTATGACCTTCTGGGGTCGTCCAACCGCGCCGCCAAACCAAGCATCTTAGGCGGTCGGTTTCGTTTTCAAACTCATACAAGCAAAAACCCCACTTCTCGGTGGACGTAAACTCAAAGAGCGATGTGCAATGCTCAACGAGAAAAGCAACTGCATATGAATGTAACCCGCTAATCTCATCCTGGCTGATAGATTCTCGCGCTCCAAGGTCTGTGAGGTGCTGCAAGAATGCATGCCGGATACTTGCGCGCTTAACAGCTCCCGATAACCGCTTATTTTTAGCGGTCAATTCCTTGTTTCGGTCTATTTCTTCAAGGAACCCATTTGCGACATCGGTATTTTCATTCGAAGCGAACAACAGCACCAGACCAGCTAAAAGTCCGACGAAAAGAGACACCACTGTTAATGCTACACCGACGCTTCCCAATTGCTGGTCAAATAAACGAATTACCCCTACCACTACCGGCGCAATGACCGTCAGGCTAACGAATATCCTTCTGAACCGCCTCGCTTCACGAAGCGCCGCACGGATAGAATCTGGAATTCCCGCAGCCATGAAAATCAGGTTGGCTCATATTAATTGCAATGTCCAACCATTACCATCCTAGGCGGCAAATCCTTGGCCTTAGTGAGACAGTCCGGACAGGTCCATCAGCTTCACGCCCGGTGGAGTCGGTGCGTCCTCCTCGCCCGGCACGAAGAAGTCGGGCAGCAGGTCGGTGCCCGGCGTGACGGCATATTGTTCGAAATCGGTGACGCCTTCAGAATAGAGGAAGGTGTCGTCGATCAGGAAATTGCCGGTGAACTCCGCCGCCGGCTTGTTGAGGACGCGGTAGGCGGTATCGGCCAGGATTTCCGGCTTGCGGCATTGTTTCATGGCCGCGTCATCGGCGAGGACATTGGAGATCGCAGCGGTGGCAACGGCGGTGCGCGGCCAGATCGCATTGGCGGCAATCTTACCCTTGAACTCCTCGCCCCAACCCAGAACGCACAGGCTCATCTGGTATTTCGCGCTGGTATAAGCCACGTGCGGACCAAACCACATCGGGCGCATGTCCAGCGGCGGCGACAAGACCAGGATGTGCGGGTTCTCGGCCTTTTCCAGATGCGGCAGGCATTTCTGCGTCACCAGAAAGGTGCCGCGTCCATTGACGCCATGCATCAGGTCATAACGCTTCATCGGCACATCCTTGGTGCCGACCGGGAAGATAGCGGAGGCGTTATTCACCACCGCATCGATACCGCCGAAATGCTCGACCGCCTGGGCCACAGCATCCTCGACATTGGCTTCATCACGGATATCGCATTTAACCGCCAGCGCTTTGCCGCCCGCCTTCTCGATCGCCTCGGCTGCGGTGTGGATCGTGCCCTCCAGACGCGGATGCGCGACATCGGATTTGGCCGCGATAACGATATTGGCGCCATCACGGGCACAACGCTCGGCAATCGCGAGACCGATACCCCGGCTCGCACCGGTAATGAAAATCGTCTTGTCTTTAAGGCTCATCGCGCTCTCCCCGGCGAAGTTTGTCTTGCCGGGAAACTAGGGCGTGTTTACAGCCCGCGCCAGACCCGTCCTGTCGGACAATGCAAATCACCATCGCTACGACAGCGATTCAGCGTGAACAGGACCGTTTCCGCACGGCCGATAACATTGGCCAACGGAACAAAGCCCGGCCCGTTAAAATGCCGGCTATCAACGGAATGATCGCGATTATCGCCCATCAGGAAGATATGCCCCGGCGGGACCGTGACCGGTCCGAAATCATCCAGATCTCCAGCGTCGGTGCGCTCATAGATCGGATGAGTACGACCATCGCTTTGCGGCAGGGTCTCGGCGAAATGGGCGACATGCACGCTGCCCGTACGAGCGCCGTGCTCGCGATAGCGTCGCTCATCGACCAGCTCACGCTGGGCCTGTTCGCCATTGATATAGAGGCGACCCTGACGAACTTCGACGATATCGCCCGCAACCCCGGTGACGCGCTTGATCAAAACGATATCGGCGCGCGGCGATTGCAGCACGACGACATCGCCGCGTTGCGGGTCGGCCCAGGCAAGGCGGCCGTCCCATTCTTCCGGTAGCAAATCGCCCAGCCCAAGCGGCAGGGAATGGCGCGAATAGCCATAGGCCCACTTGGACACGGCAATCCGGTCACCGACCTCGAGGGCCGGCTGCATGCTTTCGGAGGGAATGTAGTAGATCGCGAAGGCGGCTGAGGTCCAGACGAACCAGAGCGCCGCCACACCGGCGAGGAAATTCGTCAGTTCCTTGGCTTCGCGAATATTCGAACGCACCCAGGCCGGCATGCGGCGCAGAAGCTTGAAGCTCGAGGCCACGGCCTAGAGCCCCCGCCAGACACGGCCACGCGGGCAATACAGGCCTTGCTCGCGGCGACAGCGCTCGAACGTGAACAGCACGGTTTCCGCACGACCGATAACATTGGCCAGCGGCACCAGGCCGGGCCCGCCCGGAGCGCGGCTGTCGCGTGAAGCGTCGCGATTGTCACCCATGACGAAGACCGTTCCGGGAAGCACGCGGACTGGGCCGTAATCATCCAGGGCGTAGTTGTCCGACCGCTCATAGATCGAGTGTTCGCGCCCGTCAGGCAGACCCTCGACATAGTGCGTCACCGTCTGGATCTGCTGGGTCGGAAATTCGCGGTAATTGCGGATCTCGTCCAGCACCCGCTCAGCCGGCTCATCATTGATGTATAGCCGCCCATCGCGCACCTCGATCGTATCCCCGCCGACACCGATGACCCGCTTGATCAGATTGCGGGCGCGGCCGTCCGGCTGGTTTTCATCGCGGAAGACGACGACATCACCGCGGCGCGGCTGGCCCCAGGCAAGGCGGGCATTCCAGCTGTCCGGAAGGAGATAGCCCAGCCCCAGCGGCAGAGAATGGCGCGAATAGCCATAGGCCCATTTCGACACCACGACCCGATCGCCAACCTCCAGCGTGGGCTGCATGGACTGGGACGGGATGTGGAATACGGCAAAGCCGAGCGTGACCAGCACCAGATAGACGGCGGCCACACCACCCAGGAAGCGCGCGATTTCGAGGACTTCGCCTGCCGCACGATCGGCAAGCCGTTTCATCAACGGGTTCATTTCAATTTCACAGCCGTTCCGTAGGCGAGAATTTCTGCCGAACCGTCCATCACGGTCGCGGTCGACAGGCGGAAGGTGATCACGGCGTCCGCACCCAGCTCCTGGGCGTGTCGCACCATGCGATCGAGGGCCTGCTCGCGTGATTCGGCGAGCAGCTTGGTGTATTCGGGCACTTCACCGCCGACCAGATTGCGCAGACCGGCAATGAAATCACGACCAAAGAAGCGGGCGCGCACAACATTGCCGCGGGCAACGCCGATTACGCTGTCGATTTCCCGGCCGGGCACATGGTCTGACATGGTGACGATAAGGCTCATGGCGTGTTGTCTCCCGGCGCCTCGTCCGCGCCATCCTGTTCCGCTTCCAAATACTGTAACCCTAGCCCGGCACCGAGTAATGCTGCGGTGATCAGCCAGAGCAGTGACGCCGGATAGGGCAAGGACCATCCCAGGGCGAGATCGGCCAGAAGCAAACCGAGAAACAGAACACCGCCAACAAGCAGCAGTACCTGGCTCCTATGCTCCCAAACCCACTTCACCGCAAAGCCTTACCCGATCCGAACATATTCCCAGTCTTCCGATACGTCGAAACGATCGCGTTACCAAGTCTCAAGCGCCAAGATTGTGCCCTTTTCGTGACTTAGCGTGGCGAGATTGCTGCAGTGCGGCGGGGGAACGTCATGGGGCCGTTCCCGCTCGAAGACGCCCGGGGGGCCATGCTACTGACACGGCTGAAGGGAGATTAGCCTCAATGAGCGACACCATTATTGAACCGGGCAATAACGCGTCAGCGGACCGTGACGACAAACTCATGGTCGCGCTGAATTATGTCCTGATGCTGATCGGCAATATTATCGGCGTAACGTCCATCATCGCGCTGATTATCGCCTATGCGCGCCGGGAAAATGCGCCCAACTGGCTGTTCTCGCACTACGACTTCCAGATCCGGACGTTCTGGATCGCACTGATCGGTATTATCGCCTGTACGGTGCTGATTTTCACCGTCATCCTCTCGCCCTTCGGCCTGCTCGGCTACGCCGCAATCTGGCTGTGGGTGCTGATCCGCAATGCGATTGGCCTGGTCCGCCTGATCGACGGCCGCGGCATCGCGCAGCCGCAGACCTATTGGGTTTAAGCCAACCCATGAGCCTCGGCTCGACCGGCAAGCGGCCCCGCACATGCGGGGCCGTTTTCATTTGCCGCGTTCCATACAGGCGGACGCCTATTCACCCAGCGCGAAGCCAACCTCGGCGATCATGTCCATACCCATGGTGATGTCGTCGACCCGCGAGGGGGACAGCGCCAGCACGGCCTCGGCATAGAAATTCGCCAGAGCGATGCGTTGTGCGGCAAAGGCCGGGTCGCCAATATTCTCTTTTTGACGACGGCGGGCCGCGACCGCGCCAACGCACAGCATCCAGCCGCCGATCACTTCACCGGCCAGGGTGAGGAAGGGCGTGGCGCCGGCCAGCTTGTCCGACATGTCGCTGTCATTGAGCCAGGCTGCCGCTTCACGCAGAGCATCCAGGCCGTCCTCCAGCCGCTCGGCCAGAGGCGGCAAATCCGGATGCGAGGAGGTCGAGCAGGCCTCGATGGTCTGCTGGATATCGTCATAGAGCTCGGTAAAGGCCGCACCTCCGGCCATGGAGAGTTTGCGGCCGGCCAAGTCCATTGCCTGGATGGCGTTGGTACCTTCATAGATCGGAGCAATTCGGGCATCGCGCAGATGCTGGGCCGCACCGGTTTCCTCGACAAAGCCCATTCCGCCATGGATCTGAATGCCCATGGAAGCGACTTCGACACCGATATCGGTGGACCAGGCCTTGGCGATCGGCGTGAGCAGTTCTTCCCGGCGCTTGGCCGCGGCGCGCTCATCGTCCTCGGCGCCATACTCGGCCAGGTCAGCCGCGACGGCACAGGACAGGCAGATTGCCCGCGAGGCTTCGATCTTGGCTTTCATCAGAGCCAGGCTGCGCTGAATGTCCGGGTGATTGATGATGGCATGCGGTGCGGGACCCTCCGCTTCCGGTGCCCGGCCTTGCTTGCGCTCCTTGGCGTAGCCCAGCGCCTGCTGATAGGCGCGCTCGGCGATACCGACGCCCTGGACACCGACATTGAGACGCGCCGAGTTCATCATCGTGAACATGCAGCGCATGCCGTTGTTTTCGCCGCCGATGAGCCAGCCCTTGGCGCCGGCATATTCCATCGTACAGGTCGGAGAGCCGTGAATTCCCAGCTTGTGTTCAAGACCGATGGCCTGCAGCGAATTGCGGGTGCCGTCCTCGAGCACTTTCGGCACGATGAAAAGAGAAATGCCCTTGGTCCCGTCCGGCGAGCCCGGCGTGCGCGCCAGAACCAGGTGGATGATATTATCGGTACAGTCGTGCTCGCCCCAGGTGATGTAGATTTTCTGCCCGGAAATGGCCCAGGAGCCGTCGGCATTGGGTTCCGCCTTGGTGCGCAGCGCGCCGACATCGGAGCCGGCCTGCGGCTCGGTCAGGTTCATGGTTGCGGTCCACTCGCCGGTCAGCAGCTTGGGCAGATACTGCTCACGCTGTTCCGGGGTGCCATGGGCCAACAGCGCCTCAATGGCGCCATAGGTCAGCATCGGGCCGAGACCGAAAGCCATATTGGCGGACTGGATCATCTCCAGAACGGCGACACCGAGTGCACGCGGCAAGCCCATACCGCCGGCTTCGGCCGGGAATTGCAGGCCCTGCCAGCCGCCTTCCACGAACTGGGCGTAGGCGTCCTTGAAGCCTTCCGGTGTGGTCACTTCACCATTCTCGAGCGTACAGCCCTTGAGATCGCCGACACGATTGAGCGGTCCGAGAACATCGCCGGACAGCTTGGCCGCTTCTTCCAGGATCGCTCCGGTCAGATCATCCGTGAATTCATGGAATGCCCCGCCGGACTTGACTGTATCAACGGCAGCCACTTCCTCGAGCGCGAAACGCAAATCTTCGACCGGTGCGCGGTAATCCATCTTGTTTTCTCCCAACCGTGTTGGGGGCGAAGATAACCTCCGCGACGAAACTTGCGAGCCTGGAAACAGTGATTTTCTGTCGCAGCCGCGAGATTGTGCTTTTCCGGTTTCGCCAAGGGCCTACATTGCGGGCCATGAGACTGCATGCCCTCGCCCTTGCTTTGCCGCTGCTTCTGACAGCCTGCGCCACCCCCACCACGGATCCGGCCCGTCTGCCGGCCGGGCAATGGGAGCTGGACCCGGGCCATGCGAGCGCGATCTGGCGCGTACGCCACTTCGGCCTCGCCTGGTATACCGGGCGCTTCGACAGCTTGCGGGCCAGCCTCGATTTCGACGCGGAACGCCCGGAGGAGGCTCAGCTCACAGCGATCATAGACGCGGCTTCGATCTCGACCGGTGACCCGGAGTTTGACCGCACCCTGGCGCAGGACTGGTTCAATGCCGCGCGCCACCCGGAAATCCGCTTCACATCAACACGTATCGAGATCACCGGTGAGACCACCGGTCGCGCCTACGGCACGCTGTTTCTGAATGGCCGCGAAACCGAGACCGTCATGGACATCGAATTCTATGGCGGCCTGTTCAATTTCCTCGAAGGGCGCAATACGATCGGCTTTGGTGCTGACATGGTCATCGACCGGTCCGACTTTGGGATCGGCAATCTGCCCGAAACCGTGCTGGGCCGCGAAATCCGTATCCGCGTAGAAGCGGAATTCCTTGAGGGAGGGGAATAATGCGTGACGTCTACAGCCCGATTGCGATTGCCCTGCACTGGATCCTCGCCGTTTTGCTGATCTCGATGGTGTTTTTCGGCTGGTATATGGAAGGCCTGCGCGAAAGCATGCTGGCCGGCGAAAACGTGCCGCTGAGCGATGTGCAGTTTGCTTATAATGCCCACAAGACGACGGGCCTGTTCGTATTGGCCCTGAGCCTGTTTCGCCTCGGCTGGCGGTTGACACATCCCGCCCCCGCGCTGCCGCAAGGCATGAAGCCGCATGAAGCCTGGATCGCCAAGGCGACGCATTGGGGCTTCTATGCCTTGATGATCGGCCTGCCGCTGGGGGGCTGGGCGGCAGCGTCGGCAACGCCCTTCCCGACACTCCTGTTCAATAATCCCGAGCTCGTTCTGCCCAAACTGCCAGTGCCGCAAACCGAGGCATTCGCCGAACTCGCTGGCAGCGCCCATGGCGCCGGGGGCTGGGCCATCCTGATCCTGTCCGGCCTGCATGTCGCTGCCGCTTTCAAACACCAGTTCATTGATCGCGATAATCTCATCGCCCGCATGATCCCCCTGCTCAAAAGGTAATCCCGGCCATGTTGCGTACCGCCCTCGCCGCCCTGTTCTTTACTGCCACACCGGCCCTGGCCCAGGACTGGACCGTCGACACCGATGCCAGCCGCGTCGGCTTTGAGACCTCCGCTTTCGGCTCGACCGTGACCGGCGAGTTCGCCGACTGGAGCGCTGCGATCACGCTCGACCCGTCTGACCTGGCCAATGCCCGTATCGACGCGACGGTTTCGGTGGCCACCGGTTCGACCGGCAATGGCCAGCTGGACCAGTCCATGCTGTCGGCGGAGGGCCTTGCTCCAGAGACGCATGCGCAGGCCCGCTTCACCTCTGAGGACATCCGGGCGAGCGCTAACGGGTATGAAGCGCACGGGACGCTCAACATCCGCGGCGCCGATCATGCCGTGATCCTGCCCTTCAGCCTGGAGATCACGGACGGCCGCGCTGTGGCCGACGCTGCGCTGGAGATTGCCCGCATCGATTATGGTGTCGGCGATGCCAACTGGGGCGAGACCGCCGCCAGCGTCACCATCGTGCTGCATATCGAGGCCGACGCAGCGCAATAGACGCATAACAGGCTTGTCTTGCTGCCCCGCTTGGCGCTAGCTCGGCCCATGTCCGCCACCATCCTGCCTGCCAGCGATCCCAACGCCATCGCCCGCGCCGCTGAAATCCTGCGCGGCGGCGGCCTCGTGGCCATGCCGACGGAAACTGTCTACGGGCTTGCGGGCGATGCCGGCAATGGCCAGACGGTCGCCCGGCTCTACGCCGCCAAGGGCCGGCCCAGCTTCAACCCGCTGATCGCCCATGTCACCGGGGTTGCAATGGCGCAGCGCCTGGTCGAGATTCCGCCCCTCGCGCGCAAGCTGATGGATGCGTTCTGGCCCGGGCCACTGACCCTGGTCCTGCCCAAGCGCGAGGACGCACCGATCTCCGATCTGGCCAATGCGGGGCTCGACACGGTCGCCATTCGCTGCCCCGCCCATGCGGCTGCGCGCGCCCTGATCGAGGCGGTCGACAGGCCGCTCGTCGCCCCGAGCGCAAACCCGTCTGGCGCGGTGAGCCCCACCAGGGCCGCTCATGTCGCCGAGGGATTGGGCGAGAAGATCGACCTCATCCTTGATGGCGGGGAGTGCCCGGTCGGTCTGGAGAGCGCCGTCGTCGCCGTGACCGGCGAGACCGCGACCCTTCTGCGCCCGGGCGGTCTGGCCCGCGAGCGGATTGAGGCCATCACCGGTGTCTTGCACGCCGCCGGCGAAAGCGATGCTCCGGCGAGCCCCGGCATGCTGAAGAGCCACTACGCGCCCGGCGCAGCTGTGCGCCTGAACGCCAGTGAGGCCGGACCGGGAGAACTGCTCTTGGGCTTCGGGACGATTGAGGGGGATCTCAACCTGTCGCCGGCGGGAGACCTGGCCGAGGCCGCCGCCCGCCTGTTTTCCGCCCTGCGCGAACTCGACGCACGCGGCGCGCAAACCATTGCCGTCGCGCCCATCCCCGGGCACGGTCTCGGCGAAGCCATCAATGACCGCCTGCGCCGCGCTGCGGCGCCGAGAGAGACAGAATGACCGAGATTTCGCCCGCCATCATCGACCGCCTGAAATCCGCCCTTGGCCCGAAAGGCTGGAGCCTGGATGCACACGAGATCGAGCCGCATGTGAAGGACTGGCGGGGGCGCTATCAGGGCCATTCGCCGATCCTCCTGAAGCCGGGCTCGACGGCAGAAGTGGCGGCCGCGGTGAAAATCTGCGCCGAGGCCGGGATCGCTATCACCCCGCAGGGCGGCAATACCTCGCTGTGCGGTGCCTCCACCCCTCAGGGCGAGGTGCTGATCTCGCTCAAGCGGATGAACCAGGTGCGCGAGATTGATGCAGCCAACGACTCCATGACAGTCGAGGCCGGCTGCATTCTGGAAACCCTGCAGAACACGGCCGCGGAGGCCAACCGGCTCTTCCCCCTGTCGCTCGGCTCGCAGGGGTCGGCGATGATCGGCGGACTGATCTCGACCAATGCCGGCGGTGTGCATGTGCTGCGCTATGGCATGACACGGGACCTGGTCCTCGGGCTGGAGGCCGTCCTGCCGAATGGCGAGATCTGGTCCGGGCTGACCGGCCTGCGGAAGGACAATACAGGCTATGATCTCAAGCAATTGCTGATCGGAGCCGAAGGCACGCTGGGCATTATCACCGCCGCGACGCTGAAACTCTTCCCGCGCCCTGCCCGGATGGAGCTGGCTTTTTGCGGCCTCAAATCAGCTGATGATGCGGTCGAGTTTCTCGGTCTGGCCAAACAGGCCTCCGGCGGCGCCGTCACCGCCTTCGAGATCATGCCGCGCAATGCGCTCGAGCTGGTGCTGGAGCATGTCCCGGGCACGCGCAACCCGCTGGAAGGCCGGCATGACTGGTATGTCGTCTGCGAGATGAGTTTCGGTCGTGAAGACGGTGCCCGCGACACCCTTGAGGCCGCGCTGGGCGAAGCTTTCGAGCAGGGGCTAATCGCCGATGCGGCCATTGCCGAGAATGACAGCCAGCAACATGATTTCTGGCGCCTGCGTGAAACCATTGCCGAGGCTGAAAGAGCCCATGGGAAGGCGCTGAAGCACGATATTTCCATCCCGGTTTCCAAAATGCCCGCCTTCATGAACCAGGCGACCGCGACGGTGGAGCGTGATTATCCCGAGGCCGAGGTCATCGCCTTCGGCCATGTTGGCGACGGCAATGTGCACTTCAACATCATGGCCCGCGACGCCGGTGCCGGGGATGAATTTCTCGCCGGCATCAAACCGGCCTCAGACATCGTCTATGACCTCGTCGACACCTTCGGCGGCTCGATCTCGGCTGAACACGGGATTGGCATTCTCAAGCGCGAGGAACTTGCGCGCCGCAAGCCAGTAGATGTCACCGTGATGCGGGCGATCAAGCAGGCGCTGGACCCGGACGGGATCATGAATCCGCGGGTGTTATTGGGTTAGCCCTTCACCACCTCCAGATATTCCCGCCCGAAATCGATTTTCAGTGCCGCCCAGAGCGGCAGGTGGTCGGACATCTGGTGGGTGCGCCAATAGGTCTTGAAATAGCTGGACTTGCCGGCCGCATCGCGGGCCTCGCCCTTTGAATTCTCGTGATAACGCTTGCCCATAGAGTCGACATAAAGCGCCTCATCCTGCTCGCGATAGACCACATCGAAAAAGTTGAACGCCCCGGCCTTGATGAGTTGGTCGGCCGGCGCCTTCGGGGTCAGGAAGGCGATCTGGTCGAAGAAGCGTTCTTTCTTGCCGACATTGGTGACCTGCTGCAGCGCCTCGGGGATGGTGAAGCCCTCATCGGTGAGCGCCTGGAAGGTGACATCATCCGGGTCGAAAATATTGAAATCGCCGAGCAGGATGATGTTCTCGGCCCAGGCGTGCTTCTGCCCGGCCCGCTCGGCCATGGTCTTGGCGATCTGACGGATTTCCTTTTCCCGCTCAGGATCCTCCGCTTTCGACGTGCCGTAGACGATATGCACGGTGGAGAGCATGAATTTGAACCAGCCGGCCTCGAAACCGACGAGATAAGGCGTCCGGGCCAGCTGCGTGACGGGGGTGTAGACCTTCTTGCGATTGGCATCGCGGGTTTCCATCGGCGGCAGCACCACTTCGCCCGCGAGCCCACCAAAACGCACCTTGCGCGTGTCGTAGAAGAAGGCCATCCGCTCCTTATTGCCCTTGGTGCCACCGGTGACATCGGTCACCAGGTAATTCCACCATCGACCAAGAAGGCCGCGAAGCTTGTCGAGCGGCTCGGTTTCCAGGCGGACCTCCTGGATGGCGACAATATCGAAACGGGAGATGATCTCGGCGATGTAGTGATAGGGCTCGGACCTGCGTTTTCCGTAAGCCGGACTATCAAATTCGCGGATATTCCAGGTCGCCAGCAACAAGGTATCGTCCAGCGTCTTGGCCGGGATTTCGTCACTCAGCTTGGCATCCAGCGCGAGCAAACGCTCCGCGGTGCGGGCATCTTCCGGCTTGGATTTGTCGAGATCGTAAAAGAATGGCATCGCGTCCCCCACACCAGAGCTGCACGATACTACCTAAGCGCGATGCGGGCCACTGGAATCGCCCGGGTGCGAGACCTATGTTGGGGCCAAGAAGGAGATTCGATCCATGCTGGTTTTGTTGTCGCCCGCCAAGAACATGAATTTCGACCCACTGGAGCGCGATCTGCCCGCGACCACGCCGGCGTTGATCGACGAAACACGTATCCTGTCGAAAACCACGCGCGGGCTGAGCGCGTCCAAGATCAAGGCGATGATGGGCATCTCTGACGACCTCGCCCAGCTCAACCGCGAACGTTTCCAGGCTTTCGATGCAGAACAGCCCGGTGAGAAACAGGCCGCCTTCGCCTTTAATGGTGAGGTCTATCGCGGCCTCGACGCAGCCAGCCTGTCCGAGGACGACCTCAACTGGGCCCAGGACCATCTGCGCCTGTTGTCGGGCATGTATGGTACGCTGAAACCGCTTGATGCCATTCACCCCTACCGCCTGGAAATGGGCCGCAAGCTGCACACCCGCCGCGGTGAGAGCCTGTATGATTTCTGGGGCACGCTGATCGCCAAGGATCTCAATGCCGCCATGGAGGGCGAGGACGAGCCGGTCGTGCTGAACCTGGCCTCGAACGAGTATTTCAAGTCCGTCGACAAGAAGGCGCTCAAGGCGAAGGTGATCACTGCCACCTTCAAGGAAGAAAAAAACGGCCAGCTCCGCGCCCTTATGGTCTACGCCAAGAAGGCCCGCGGCATGATGGCCCGCTGGGTGATCGAAAACCGCGTCACCGACCCGGCTGATCTGGTGAAGTTTGATGCGGGCGGTTACCGCTTCGTCGAAGACGGCTCAAAGCCCGGCGATCTCTTGTTTACCCGGCCGCAACCGGCTGCGGCGGGCAAGAAGGCGGCCTAGCGCGTCACCCTGCCAGGGGAAGGTCAATTGCGGCGGATGAGAAGCCCACCGCCCCTCTCCCTTGACCTCCCGCGTCTGATCCCCTTTCTTGCGCCAAAGCAAAGTTGAAAGGTGGTTCATGTCTGGGATCCGTACCGATTTGTCCGGCCAGGTGGCCATTGTCACGGGCTCGACCAGTGGTATTGGCGCGGCCATGGCCGAGGCGCTGGCGCAGAATGGTGCGCATGTGGTGCTCAACGGGCTCGGCGACAGTGCTGAAATCGAGGCCTTGCGGGCCCGCATTGCTGCCGATCACGGCGTGGAAGTGCGCTATCACGGCGCCAACATGCTCAAGCCGGACGAGATCGCCGATCTGGTCGATTCCACCGCTGCCGAGTTCGGCCGGCTCGACATTTTGATGAATAATGCCGGCATCCAGAATGTCGCCCCCGTGGAGGAGTTTCCCGCAGCCAAGTGGGACGCCATTATCGGCATCAACCTGTCCTCGGTTTTCCATGCTGCCAAGGCCGCCATTCCGCACATGAAAAAGGCCGGGCGCGGGCGGATCGTGAACCTGGCCTCGGCCCACGGCCTGGTCGCCTCCCCCTTCAAATCCGCTTACGTCGCGGCCAAGCACGGGGTAATGGGCTTTACCAAGACCCTGGCCCTCGAAGTCGCCGAACAGGGCATTACCTGCAACGCCATCTGCCCCGGTTATGTGAAGACACCGCTGGTGGAGAACCAGATCGCCGATACGGCCAAGGCACGCGGGATTTCCGAAGAGGAAGTGGTGCGCGATGTCATGCTGGCAGCGCAACCGACGAGGAAATTTGTCACCTATGAAGAACTTGCTGGCGCGCTGCTCTATATCGTGTCTGATGCGGGAGCGAATATGAACGGCTCCTGGATCAGCGTGGACGGCGGATGGACAGCCAAGTAACAGACACCAAGCGCCCTGTGGCCGGAGCCGGTATCGTCGTGATCCGCGGCGATGAGGTCCTGCTGATCAAGCGCGGCAAGCCGCCCTACAAGGGCGAATGGTCGATCCCGGGCGGCAAGGTCGAATATGGCGAGACCGCTTCGGAAGCGGCGCTGCGTGAACTCCGTGAAGAGACGGGCGTAACGGCGCAGATCGCCGGCCTGATTGACGTTGTCGACAGTATCGGGGAGCGCGAGCCGGGTCAGCCGGGCGATTGGCACTATCTGCTGATCGATTATGCAGCCGTCTGGACGTCTGGCGAACCGGTCGCCGATGACGATGTCGACGAAGCCGCTTTCTTCCCGTTTGAAGAGGCGATCGCTCTGACCCGCTGGGACAAGACCCGCGATGTGATCAGCCGGGCCGTAGCCATGGTCCGCGCCATGCCTGCGCCACAATCGGGCGCATGATGCTGCCGATGCGCGCGCTCCTTGTTGTTTCCGTCCTGCTGTTCGCCGGCAGCGAAGCTCTGGCTCAAAAGCCAGGCCGGGGAAACCCGGAACCTGCCATCGAGAATTCCGAATTCCTCCAGCCTGAACCGAGGCAACGCGCCGAGCCCGATGTCGATGTCGAGCGCATCCTGCCCTACCTCGCCTACACGCTGGGTGAGCTGCACTATCTGGCCTATGCCTGCGAAGGCCCGGATGCGCAGTCCTGGCGTACCCAGATGATCGCCCTCCTGGCGGTGGAAGCCCCTGATAATGGCCGCCGCCGCGATCGCCTGATCGAGGAGTTCAATGACGGTTACCGGGAACAACAGCGCTATCGCGCCATTTGCGGTCCGCAAGCCGATGCAGAACGCCGCGCCCTCGCCCATCGCGGACGGGACCTTTCCGACATGATGCGCTCGGCCTATTTCGACTAGCCGTAATAGGCGTCCTCGGCCGCACGCAGCTTTTCCTCATCCTTGTGCGGGGGGAGGATTTCCATTTTCACATGGCGGCGGCGGTTGGTGGAGATGACGAAGAAGCGTTTTTCCGGATAGTCCAGCTTAGCTTCCAGCATGGCCGAGGTGATCAGGTCGACATTCTTGAGATCATCGTCCGACATGCCGAAGGAGTGCGGCAGGTTGCGGCCGAACTTTTCCAGACCGGTTTCAACGCATTTGCGGATCGCCATACGCTTGAGCCCCGCCGTGGTCAGGTGCGGGCCGAGTTCCTCGCGGACATCCAGATTGGAGACAGGATAGATGGAGACGTAATTCGGTTCTTCCGGCAGATGGCCGGCATCGACGAGCATCTTGATGCCCTCGCGGATCACCTCGCGCGAATGCTGGCGCGCCGTGATGATCGAGACCGGACGGCCCTTGAGCACGGCATATTTGAAGATTTTCCAGGACGGACCGCGCCAGTTGGCGGTGTCGAGGGCGCGGCGGATATCGCGCCAGAAATACTCTTCGCCATGACGGTCCTTGCCATCGGCAAACTCACGATAGGAGCGCGCCGGCGGGTCGGCCCAGTCTTCCCACAGGCCGGGCACGCCGAGATAGGAGCGGATCTCCTCATACTCGTGCTGGCGCATGGCCCGCTCCTCACCGGTCACCGTGTTCAACAGGTGAATACGGGTCGGCAGGTGGAGGATGTTCTCGTCAATGTCGAAGAAGTAGAAGCTCTGGCGCTCACTCACCGGGCAATCTCCTGAACCTGCATCACATGTCTTCGGGAAGGGCTTCCATGAACTTCACCGGCTCGCCCTGGCTCGGGCCGACCAGCTCGTCATCGCGCATCACGATCTTGCCGCGCACGATGGTCGCCATCGGCCAGCCCTTGACGGTCCGGCCGTGGAAGGGCGTCCAGCCGGATTTCGACGCCGACCACTCGTCCGTGATCTCACGCGAATGGTTCATGTCGACCAGGGTGAAGTCGGCATCCCAGCCAGCCGCCATACGGCCCTTGTGCGCGATGCCGAAAATGCGCTGGGCGCCGTGCGAGGTCAGGTCGACAAACCGCTCCAGCGACAGGCGACCGGCATTGACGTGGTCGAGCATGATCGGAACCAGCGTCTGCACGCCCGGCATGCCGGACGGGCTTTGCGGATAGGGGCGCGCCTTTTCTTCCAGCGTATGCGGTGCGTGGTCAGACCCGATAACATCGACAACGCCGCGCTCGATCCCGCGCCACAGGCCCTCAATGTGATGACGCTCGCGCACCGGCGGGTTCATCTGGGCGCGGCCCTTGATCTCCTCGTAGATGCCGGGCGCTTCCAGCGTCAGATGCTGCGGCGTGGCTTCCACGGATGCGATGTCGCGGTGATGGGCGAGGAATTCCATTTCCTCGGCGGTGGAGATGTGCAGCACATGGATGCGCTTGCCGGTCTTGCGGGCCAGGCGCACCAGGCGCTTGGTCGACATCATCGCCGCTTCCGGATCGCGCACCACCGGGTGGCTGGTCCAGTCGCCCTCGACGGCCAGGCCGCGACGCTCGGATAGGCGGTATTCATCCTCGGAGTGGAAAGCGGCCCGACGCTTGATGGCGCGCAGGACGCGTTCGACACCCTCATCATCGGCAACCAGGAGCGAACCCGTCGAGGCGCCCATGAACACCTTGACGCCGCAGCAACCGAGCATGCGCTCCATTTCCGGCAGGATGTTGTAATTCTCGTTGGTCGCGCCGGCATAGAAGGCGTGATCGCAATGCATGCGATGATGGGCGCGCTTGAGCTTGTCGGTAAGCTTGTCCGGCTCGGTCGTGGTCGGCTCGGTATTGGGCATTTCGAACACGGCGGTGACGCCACCGAGCACCGCACAGCGCGATCCCGATTCCAGATCTTCCTTCCACTCCATGCCCGGCTCGCGGAAATGAACCTGGCTGTCGATCACCCCGGGAAGGACATGCAGGCCGGTGCAGTCAAACACCTCGCCGGCCGAAGCCTGGGAGAGATCGCCGATCTCGACGATCTTGCCGTCACGGATGCCGACATCGGCACGGCCGCGACCATCATGGTTCACCACTTCGCCGCCCTTGAGCAGGAGATCGAAGGTCTGGCTCATGACTGGGTCCTTTCGAAAAGATCTATGGCTGCCTGATACGCCGCATCGACCTCGAGGTCGAGCATCAGGCTTTCAGGCTGGAAACGGCGCTTGTCCTTGAAGCGCGCATAATGCTCGGCATAGGACGTGCTGCCACGCACCACGGACGCGTTCTCGCCCCAAGGACCATACAGCCGGTCATCAGTCGGTCCCATCAGCCCGAGCGTCGGGGTGCCGGCCGCAGCGGCGATGTGCATCAGCCCGCTATCATTGCCGACATAAAGCCGCGGACGTTCAAGACAGGCGGTCACCAGATCGAGCGGCAATTGCCCGGTCAGATCGACCCAGCGGTCTTCGGCAATGATCTCACGGATCGGCGCAGCCGCCGCTTCATCGCCCGGGCCGCCGAAAATCGCCACCTTGGCCCCGGCCATCGGACCATCCGCCGCGATCAGACGATCAATGAGAGCGGCGAAACGATCACCGGGCCAGACCTTGTACGGCGCCGAAGCCGACGGGCAAACGGCAAGCCAGGGCTGAGCGCCATCGAGAATTCCAGCCGCCTCGGCCCGGCGCTCTTCGGACACGAACAGTACCGGATCCGGTGCCGGGTCGAGACCGAGCACGCTGGCGGCCTCGAGCACCTTGTTGATCGGGGTCTTTGACTGGCTGAGGATGCGGCGTTCGCCGGCATTGAGGAAATAGCCCGTTGCCGAACACCGGATATCGACGACCAGATCCCAGCGCTTGCCAACCGTCTGTTTCCACAAATCGATCCAGTGCCCGCCGCGCTTCTTCTTGGCCATGACGATGATTTCGTCCAGCCGCGGCACGGCCTTGAACAGCGGCGCCGCCAAAGGCCCGCAGGCAATGGTGAAATGCGCGTCCGGGCGGGTCTCAATGAGATACTGCAGCAGCCCGGAATTGATGACCGCGTCACCGATACGCGTCGAGGTGATGAACAAAACCCGTTCCATGCCAGCGGGGCATAACCCGCACCGGCCCTCTTGGCCAGTGATCAAGGCAATGCCATATGCGATGTCATGACCGAAACTCACTTCCGCCTGCCCGCCCGCTCCATCATCGCCCTGACCGGCCCGGATGCCCGTTCGCTCCTGCAACGCGTCATCACCGCCGATGTCGACACGCTCGCACCCGTCCAGTGCCGGCCCGGCGCACTGTTGACGCCGCAAGGCAAGATCATCTCCGATTTCATGATTTTCGGGCGCGAGGACGGGCTCTGGCTGGACGTGCATGAAAGCGCCGCCGAGGCCCTGAAAAAGCGCCTTACGATGTACAAGCTGAAGGCCGATGTGGCGATTGCGCTGGATGACAGCCTGATGCCGGTCTGGAGCGAAGCCCCGCTTGACGGAGCCGCTGCGGATCCGCGGCTCAACGGTATTTTCCGCGCGGTCCTGCCGGTCGCAGAGATTGAAGCCCGCGCCCTCGACGAGGTCGAAATCATCCAGGGCGTGCCCGCCTTCGGTCGGGATTATGGCGAAGCCGAGGTCTTCCCCACCGACGTCAATCTTGATGTTTATGAGGGCGTCGGCTGGACCAAGGGCTGTTTCATCGGCCAGGAGGTCATATCGCGCATGAAGCGGCGCGGTACGATCCGCAAGCGCTCACTCGCTGTTCTCGCCGACAGCCCCATCGAAACCGGGGCCTCGATCACCGCGGGATCATCCACGATCGGTGAAATCAGCGCTGCCTCCGGACATAACGCTGTCGGCAGGGTCCGTCTCGACCGCTTGGAAGCGGCGGAAGAAACGCTCATGGTCGGCGAGACACACGTGCGTATCGACTTACCGGACGCGCTCAAGCCGGAACCGGCGCCACAAAAAGTCTGATCGGACGGATATGACCGAACACCGCTGCGCCTGGGTGACGCCCGGCGACGAACTCTACGCCCATTATCACGACACCGAATGGGGCGTGCCCGAATATGATGCGCGGGCCTTGTGGGAGAAGCTGATGCTGGACGGCTTCCAGGCCGGCCTCGCCTGGATCACCATCCTGCGCAAGCGCGACACCCTGCGCGAAGCCTTTGACGGGTTCGAACCGGACCTCATCGCCCGCTATGACGAGGCCAAGAAGGTCGAGCTGCTGCAGAACCCCGGGATTATCCGCTCGAAGACCAAAATCGATGCCGCGATCGGCAATGCGCGCGCCTATCTGGAGATGCGCGAGCAGGGCCTCGATTTCTCCGACTATCTCTGGGATTTCGTCGACGGCACGCAAATCCGGAACGAATACAAACGCCTCAAGGATATTCCGACCAATACCCCCTTGAGCGCGCAGATCTCCAAGGATCTCAAAAAGCGCGGCTTCAAATTCGTCGGACCGGTGATTGTCTACGCCTTCATGGAGGCGGTCGGATTGGTCAATGACCACGAGATCACTTGTCCACGCCACCAAGCCGTGCAAGCCTTCATTCGCTAGCCGGGCTGGGTCAGCGAGGAGACGTTATGCGCACGCTTTTGACAGGACTGGCAATCGCGGTGAGCGGTCTGGCCATGACCGGCTGCTCGACCTTCGACACGCCCACCGCCGCCGAACTGGGCGCGGCGGTTTGTGAGCCGGCCGGCCCGCATGATGCGACGGCGCCAGGCGAGTGGATCTGCGAGGGCGAGGATGGCTCCGACCGGGTCCAGCCGCGCCATCGGGTCGAGCACTAGCCGTCCTGCTTTTTCGATCCCGGGCCGCCAAACGCAGCTGGCTGGGTGACGTTCACGGCCAATGCCACTAATTTCCCGCCAGCCCAAACCGAGGGAGTAAGGCGTATGAATGCAGTGATCCGGTCGACCGGACTGTGGCACCCGGAAGAGACGGTCAGCAATGATGAGCTGGTCGAATGCTTCAACGCCTATGTCGAAAAGCACAATGCCGAAAACGCCGACGCCATTGAGCGCGGTGTCGTTGAACCGCTCAATGCCTCCTCGACCGCCTTCATCGAAAAGGCCTCCGGCATCAAGTCGCGCTATACGATCGACAAGGCCGGCGTGCTCGATGTGGACCGTATGCGCCCGCGCATCGCGCCGCGCCCCAATGAAGAAATTTCGCTAATGGCCGAAGCCGGCCTCGCGGCAGCCAGGCAGGCGCTGGACAATGCGGGTCGCGACCCGAAGGATGTCGACGCCGTGATCTGCTCGGCCACGTCGATGCAGCGCACCTATCCGTGTATCGCCATCGAGATCCAGCAGGCGCTGGGCATTGAGGGCTTCGGCTATGACATGTCGGTGGCCTGTTCGTCCGGCACGTTCGGCATGATCTCCGCCATCAACATGATCAAGACCGGGATGGCCAAGTCGGTTCTGGTCGTGACCCCGGAAATCACCACGCCGCAGCTCAATTTCCGTGATCGCGACAGCCATTTCATCTTCGGTGATGTCGCCGTTGCCGCACTGATCGAGGCGGAAGACGTTGCGGGTGATGAAGGCTGGAACATCCTCTCCACGCGGATGATGACCCAGTATTCCAACAATATCCGCTCGAATTTCGGCTTCCTGAACGCCTCCGAAGACCCCGAACCGGTCTTCGAGGAGCGTTATTTCGTGCAGGAAGGCCGCAAGGTCTTCAAGGAAGTCTGCCCGATGGTGATCGAGCTCATCCTGACCGAGCTGGGCAAGATGAAGCTCTCGCCCGCCGACATGAAGCGGATGTGGCTGCACCAGGCGAATATCAACATGAACATGATGATCGCCAAGAAGGTCTATGATCGCGATTTCGAGCCGCATGAGGCGCCGGTCGTGCTGGACGAATTCGCCAATATCGCCGGCGCCGGATCACTGGTCGCCTTCCACCGTCACCATGACGGGTTCGAGGCGGGCGATAAAGGCCTGATCTGCTCCTTCGGTGCAGGTTACTCCGCCGGTACGATCTTCCTGGAGAAGCGCTAGCGGGTGCCACCGTTACCAGTGCGCCGCACTAAGATCGCACCGCCCCCACCTTCCCCCGACGCATGTCGGGGTCGGGCTGAAACACACCGTCGATGACTCTGGGAGCTGACAGCGCCACGAGTCATCGACGTTTTTGTTTCCACGGGGCCCCGGAATAAATCCGGGGGAATTGAGCGTTGCAGAAAACTAGCGTCCTAGCTCCCGACCGATTCCCCGTGCAGTTCGGTATCGAGCCCCTTGCGTTCCGCTTCCTCGCTGACCCGCAGGCTCATGAATTTCGACATCACGAACAGGATGATGAAGGTCACCGCGCCGCTATAGACGGCCACGGAGAGCGCGCCCCAGGTCTGGGTCCAGATCTGCAGGATATTGCCCTCAATCGCCCCGGCGGCTCCGCCGATGGCTTCGACCGCGAACACGCCGGTCAGTACGGCACCAACAAATCCGCCCACCCCGTGCAGCCCGAAGGCGTCGAGACTGTCATCGATCTTGAGCAGGCGTTTCAGCCCGGTCACGCCCCAATAGGCGCCCGCTGCACCGCCTGCACCGATGATGAAAGCCGCCCAGGCCGGCACGAAACCGGCGGCGGGTGTAATGGCCACCAGACCCGCGACCGCGCCTGAGGCCGCACCAAGGGCGCTGGCCTTGCCGCGCAGGGCCCATTCCAGGATCATCCAGGTCAGCGCTGCCGTCGCGGCTGCGACCTGCGTGGTGACAAAGGCATGAGCCGCGGCACCGTCGGCCGCGAGCGCCGAACCGCCATTGAAGCCAAACCAGCCCACCCAGAGCATGCCCGCACCGATGAGGGTGAGGACGAGATTGTCAGGGATCAGCGGGCCACCCGGCCAGCCGCGGCGCGGTCCGAGGACCTTGGCCAGGACAAGTCCGGCCACACCGGCATTGATATGCACCACGGCCCCGCCGGCGAAGTCGAGCTTGCCGGCATCGCCCAGGAAACCGCCGCCCCAGACCCAGTGGCACACCGGGGCATAGACCAGAACCAGCCAGCAGGCCGCGAATATCAAAAAGGCGGAGAAGCGGATCCGCTCCACGGCGGCACCGGCAATGATCGCCACCGTGATAATGGCAAAGGTGAGCTGGAACATGAGGAAGAGATTGGCCGGCAGATCGCCATTCATCGTCTCCGGCGTGATCCCGGCCAGCCCGGCATGGGTTAATCCACCAACAAAGGCGTTGACCGGACCGCCATCGGAGAAGGCCAGCGAATAGCCGACCAGCGCCCACAGCACCGTGACCACGGCGGCCGCGCCATAGCTCTGCATCATGGTGGAGAGCACATTCATGCGCCGCACCATGCCGGCATAGAAGAGGGCGAGGCCCGGCAAGGTCATCATCAAGACCAGAGCCGTCGATGTCAGCACCCAGGCGTTGTTTCCGCTATCCACGACCAATCCCTCCACATCCACTGTTCGCATGTTGCGTCGCAGCAGAGCTAGGAACAGGCGGGCGGAGCTGTCCATGCAATTGCGCGGATATTGTGCGGAAGCGGTCCGGGCGCTCGAATTTTGTGCAGACCTGCCTCAAAACCGTGCAGAATCGCAAAATTATTCGTCATTCGCCAGAAGTCGCGAGCCCAGGCTGGCCCGGATGAGCCAAAAAAATGGCCCGGCGCTGTTGGAGCGGCCGGGCCAAGTATACGTCTTCAACCGGGGAGGAGTGGTTTCGACGCTTTAAAACTCGCTGCAGCGCCTCGAGACAGACTCGATTGCTGCGTCGCAACAATAATTGGTGCAGCGCAGCGATAGGTCAAGGGGGGGCGGTGAAGTTTTCCGCTGAATAACGCTCATACGAAATGTTTTGGGCGAATTGACCGCCCCGGCCAAAGGGCCTGCACGTTTGTTTTACGGTGCAGCGCCGCATTGATTACACGAAATCATCGGCTAGGCTGATCGGCGAGGGAAGAAACGGGCCAATAATCGTGCGCAAAAGCATTATCCGGTCGACGGGGCATTACATCCCGGAAGCCGTTATTACCAATGAGGAACTCGTCGCCAGCTATAATGCCTGGGCCGAGCGCTTCAATTCCGACAATGCCGCCGCCATCGCCGCTGGCGACATGGCCGAGCAGCCATTGTCGAGTGTTGAGTTCATCAAGAACGCGTCGGGCATTGAACGTCGTCACGTCGTTGAGAAGTCAGGGATTCTCAACATCGACACGATGACGCCGGAGATCGCGCCGCGCCCGTTTGAGCAGACCGCCTTCCAGGCCGAGTTCGCCATGAAGGCGGTTACGCCGGCCCTGGAAAAGGCCGCTGTCTCCGGTGCTGATGTGGATGGCGTCATCGTCGCCTCTTCCGCCCAGCAGCGCAATTTCCCGGGCCTGGCCTGTGAAATCCAGGAGATGATCGGCTCGAACGGATTTTCCTTCGACCTGACCATGGCCTGTGCCTCGGCCCTTTATGGCCTGCACATCGCCAACGGCATGATCCAGTCCGGCCAGGCCAAGCGCATGCTGGTCTGCTCGCCGGAGATCATGACCTGCATCAATGTGCATTCCCGCCGCGATGTGCACTTCATATTCGGCGATGCCTCCAGCGCCATTCTCGTCGAAGCCGATGACGGCCAGGAGGGCGGCTGGGACGTGGTCGGCACGCATTGCCAGAACAAGTATTCCATCGCCCTGCGCTCTGATTTCGGCTTCATCAACGAGGCCGAGCGCACGGTGCAGCCCGATTATGCGCCAGGCCTCGACCAGGACGGGCACAAGGTCTTCAAGGACGTGGTCGGTTTCGCCCCCACCGTCGCCCGCTCGATGATGCAGGATATCGGGCTGGAACCGGCCGATGTGCGCCGCACCTGGCTGCACCAGGCCAATATCCGCATGGTCGACATGATCGCCAAGCGCATTCTCGGCCGCGACCGCACCGAGGAAAACGCTCCGGGCATCCTGCACGAATACGGCAACACCTCCTCGTCTTCAGTGGTCATCAATTTCGAGCAGAATTCCGATGACATGGCCTCGGGCGAACACGGCGTGATGTGCGCCTTCGGCGCCGGCTATGGCGTCGGCGCTGCGGCCGTGCGCAAACGATAGGAACAGACACGATGAAATACCCGGCTTTCGGCATCGCCCTTCTCACCCTGACCGCCTGCTCCGCACCGGAACCGGTCGAGGAAACACCGGCAGAGACGCCGGAAGCCGTCGTGGAAGACACCCAGCCCGCGCCAGAAGAGGCCGCTGAGGACGCGGCTCCGGCCATGCCGGGCAATGACATCTTCATCTATGCACTGGAATGGGACGACGGCGTCCCGGCGCTGGGCGAGCGCGTCACTCAGGTCGACCGGCCGGGCTATGACAACCAGCCCTTCTTCACCCCGGACGGCACCGCCCTGCTCTACACGGCCGGTGATAATGAGAGCGGTGAGACCGATATCTGGCGCCTCGATATTGCCTCCGGCAACACCCAGCCGGTCACCCGCACTCCGGTAGAAAGCGAATACTCGCCGCGCATCGCGCCCAATGGCATGGGGCTGACCTATCTTCTGCAGCCGGAAGGCGGCTATGCCGGTAATGCGACACTGGCCCGTTTCGACAATTCCGAACGCGAGCTGGCCCATGACCTGGCCCCGGCCGGTTATTATGTCTTCTCCGGGGACATGAACCATGTCGCCGTTTTCTATCTCGGTGAGCCGGGCAGCGAAGGCCCCTTCACCCTGCAGCTGATCGATCGCATGACCGAGCCGGAAGTCGTCACCCAGATTGCCGAAAATCCCGGCCGGACCCTGTTCCGCGCACCCCGCGGCCAGGCGGCCTATTTCTCCGTCGGTGATGCTGAAACCGGCGCCCACACGGTGCACACGCTCGATTTTGCCAGCGGCACGGCCGAAGCCCTGTTCGACCTGCCCGGCACCAGCCAGGACTTCGTGTCCATCGGCGCGCCTGATGACACGGTCGATTTCCTGTCGACCAATGACGGCCAGATCGTCTGGCGCGATGGCGAGGGTAGCTGGCAGGCCATCTTCGACCTCGCCGGCGCCGGCCATAACGGCGTCACCCGCCTGGCCGTAAGCCCGGACCGCTCACTGATCGCGCTGGTGGCTGAGGAATAAAACTCAGACCGGCTGCGCCTCGGTGATCTTGTAGGTCAGGTCATCGCCGTCGGCTTCGTGGATGGTGAGATACTCGCCGACACGCATGACATGCTCGCCGAGACGGAAGACCGGCTCGTCCGGGCCTTCATGTTCCTCGTCATAGTGGAAGAACCAGTGGCTGCCGCGATGGGTAAGCCAGCCATCGGCTTTCTCTGCCTCATCAGGCGAGAAGCGGTCGACGGTGCATTTGGCGCGTTCGGCCCGCCAAAGCTCGACATCGAGATGGCCGTCCTTGTCCAGGGGTGCGACGACGACATAGCCGTGATTATCATCGCCCTCGGGATAGCCGGCATCCGGATTTCGGCCGAGGCGCATGACGATACGGGTCAAGGACATGGATATCTCCCTCATTTGTTTGTGACCATAACAACCTGCCCGGGCGGCCGCGTCCAGCACTTCCGGCGCGTCAAACACGCGCAGGGCTGTTGGCAAGGTCAAAGTGCTTCTGCTACACCCCGGCGCCCGCTTGATGAGGAAACGCCCCGCATGTCCAAAGACGCCGCGAAATCGAATGCCCCACGCGCCTGGCAGCGCATGATTTCCGGCCGGCGCCTGGACTTGCTTGATCCTTCACCCTTCGATGTCGAGATCGAGGATATCGCGCACGGCCTTGCCCGCGTGGCGCGCTGGAATGGTCAGACCAAGGGCGATCATGCCTTCTCCGTGGCCGAACATTCCGTCGTGGTGCTGGAGATCCTCGACAGCCTTTATCCGGGGCTTGATGCCAAACTGCGCCTTGCAGCCCTGCTGCATGACGCGCCGGAATATGTCATCGGCGACATGATCAGCCCGTTCAAGGCGGCTCTGGGCGTCGACTACCGCGCCTTTGAGGATCGACTGGAAGCGGCCGTGCACCTGCGCTTCGGCCTGCCGGCCAAGCTGTCGAAGGAAAACAAGCGTAAGATCAAACGGGCTGACATGATCTGCGCCTATTTTGAAGCCACCCAGATCGCCGGCTTCAATCACGAGGAATCGATCAATTTCTTCGGCCGCCCGCCCGCCGGGCTTGAGATCGCCATTCGCCCGCTGCCGGTGAAACAGGCCCAGCTGCTCTTCCTGGAACGGTTTGAAACGGTACTGGCCGAGGTCGAGGCCAAAGGGTAGAAGCGAGGCCATGGCAGCGCTCGATAACTCTCTCGTCGTCGGTCTCAACGCGGTGATCCTGTCTGTGGATGCAGACCGGCCGCGCGTCCTGGTCGTGGCCCAGGAAGACGGCGATGTCGCCCTGCCCTTCGGTCCGTTCGACCCCAATGAACATCGCACATTCGAGATCGGCTTGCGCCGCTGGGTGGCCGAACAGGCCCGCTTCCAGCTCGGCTATGTCGAACAGCTCTACACCTTCGGCGATCGCGGCCGTGAGGCGCCGGTTGCCGCCATGGGCGGCTCTGACGATGCCCGCATCATCTCGGTCGGATATCTCGCCCTCACCCCCGACACCGAATCCCCGCCCGATGGCGGCGGTATCTGGCAGGACTGGTACAGCTTCTTCCCTTGGGAAGACTGGCGCCAGGGCAAGCCAGCAGTGATCGAGCAGGAAATCCTGCCGCGCCTGTCCGCCTGGGCCGATGAGGCCGCCGTGCCCGGCCGCCGCGCGGCGCGCCACGACCGGCTGAAGCAGACTTTCGGCCTTGGCGGGTCAAGCTGGAATGAGGAACGCGTCCTGGACCGGTTTGAGCTTCTCTACGAGGCCGGGCTGATCGCCGAGGCGGCCCGGGATGGCCAGGCCGAGCGAGATCCGGGCTGCGACGGCCTCGGACGGGTCATGGCCTCGGACCATCGCCGGATTCTGGCAACAGCCCTCTCCCGCCTGCGCGGCAAGGTGAAATACCGCCCGGTCGTGTTCGAACTGATGGAAGACCTCTTCACCTTGTCGGACCTCCAGCATGTCGTCGAAGCGATTATCGGCTATCGCCTGCACAAGCAGAATTTCCGCCGCGCGCTCGACCGGGCCGGCTTTGTCGAGGGCACGGGCAAGTTCGAAAGCCAGACCGGCGGCCGCCCGGCTGAGTTGTTCCGTTATCGCCGCGAAGCCCTTGCCGGCCTGCCATCACTGGGCCTGGCCACGCCACGGCTAAAGGACGCCTGACGCAACCTCTGGCCCAAAAACTGGACCCAAACCACCCATGGCAGTAGACTTGCCCTCCAACGGGGGTGTGAAAGTGCGTACCATCATCACAAGCATTGGCATTGCTATCGCTTACGGCATCGCCCTGATGTCGGCGATCCATGGCCTGTGGTGGTTGGCCGGTCTGATCGCGGCGGCGACGACCATCGCCTTGGTGAGCCTGCCCCCTTCGACGACACCACCCAAGCGGGCCGCGTTCGCAGCAGTCATACTGGCCAGCTTGGTCGTCAGCATCGCCCAATAGCCATGTCTCACAAGCCGCCGATGCAAGCCGGTTTTTTCCACATCCTCGCTTGCGCTTTGCTCAAACTGAGCATATATCGGATTCATCATTAGGCTCAGTTCGAGCATAAGGCGGTTCATCCGAGCCGCCGTTTATCGGATCTTATAAATGCTCATTTGGAGCATAAAGGCGCCGGGATTATCACGGCACCGAGACTGGGGAGTAATATGATGGATCGTCTGAATTGGGACGGCACGCCGGCCAGCACCGATGCGGAAACCGCCCAGGCCTCCAACCCCTATCTCCTGCCCTATACCGATGAGGTCAAGGCAGCGACAGACCACCTCTATGAGCGCGTCAAACACGTCGTCACGCCAATGGAATGGCCACAGAAAGCGGCTCTGATCCACGCCATCAACACGCTGAAGGCGGAAAAGAACGCCGTCATCCTGGCCCATAACTACATGACCGCGGACATCTTCCATTGTGTCGGCGACCTCATGGGCGACAGCCTCGCCCTTGCCCGCATGGCAGCGGAAAGCGATGCCGATGTCATCGTCCAGGCCGGCGTTCACTTCATGGCCGAGACCGCCAAGGTACTCGCACCGGAAAAGACCGTTCTCATCCCCGACATGGAAGCCGGCTGCTCGCTGGCCAGCTCGATCACCGGTGAGGATGTCCGCCGCATCAAGGCGGCCTATCCGGGCGTTCCGGTCGTGACCTACGTCAACACCTCGGCCGATGTGAAAGCCGAGTGCGACATGTGCTGCACCAGCTCGAATGCCGTACAAGTCGTCGAAAGCCTCAACAGTGACACCGTCATTCTTCTGCCCGACCAGTATCTGGCCAAGAATGTCGCCGCCCAAACCGATGTGAAAATCCTGACCTGGGCCGGTAGCTGTGAAGTGCACGAACAGTTCACGACGGAAGACGTCCAGGACCTGCGCGATGCCCATCCGGGCGTGGTCATCATCACCCACCCGGAAAGCCCGCTGGAAGTGGTCCAGGCCGCCGACTTCGCTGGCTCTACCGCGGCCATGGCGGACTGGGCCCGCAATAGCGGCGCCAAGAAAGCCGTGCTGCTGACCGAATGCTCGATGAGCGACAATGTCGCCGTGGAAGTGCCCGAGATCGAATTCATCCGACCGTGCAATCTGTGCCCGCACATGAAAAAGATCACGCTGGAAAACATCTACGACGCCCTGCGCTTCGATCAGCATGAAGTGCATGTGGATGCTGATGTGATCGAAGGGGCTCGCGCCTCGGTACAGGCCATGCTGGATCTGCCCAAGCCGGCCGCACCGGCCAGCTTCGACCCGGCGTGCCAGGAAAAGCCCGTGGATATCGTCACGGTCTAGGAGGACGGTGTGAAACTCGTCAGCCAGGATGGCCGCGAACTCTATGACTTTGGCAATGACCAGGACGGGCAGAACCTGCTCAGCCTGTTGATCACCAATGCCAAATTCCAGGACGGACCATCCGACGCCGTAGCCCATAACGACAAGGTCAACGCGCTTCTGCGTGCGATTGATCCGTCGAGCCTGACGGGTTTCGAGCTGCACGCCGACCGGTTTGACGGCGAGGACATGATGAAAATTCGCCGCTCATTGCTGTTCCAAGCTGTGGGTCGGCATCTGGCCGGGCGGTTTTCCGATACCGAACGCGACCGGCTGATCGAGATCAGCTTCTTTCCCATGAAGCTCAACCGGGCCCAGCATGCCCAGGTCTGCAAGGATCTCAACAAGGCGCTGGACGATTTCGCCGCTGCACGGGAGCGAGGCCGCAATGGCTGATCGCACCCTCATCATCGGTGCCGGCATTGCCGGGCTTTGGGCGGCCCTGAAGCTGGCACCGGAGCCGGTGACGCTACTCACCGGCGCACCGCTGGGAGAAGGCGCGGCCTCGGCCTGGGCCCAGGGCGGAGTATCAGCGGCGCTGGCTGACGATGACAGCCCCGAGCTTCACGCCGCCGACACAGTTCGCGCCGGCGCGGGCCTGGTCAATGCGGACGCCGCCCAGGCGATCGCTGCGGGTGCCGCCACCGAAGTCGAGGCGCTGGCTGCGCTCGGGGCACCGTTCGAGCGCGAGGGCGAGCACTGGGCGTTATCGCGCGAAGCTGCCCATTCCGCGCACCGGGTTGCCCGGGTCAAGGGCGATAGCGCCGGTGCAGCGATCATGGCGACATTGTTCGAGGCCGTCCGGAAGGCGCGCCATATCGAGCTCAGACAGGGCTGGCAGGCCGTACGCCTGCTCGGTAACGCCGGCGGATGCGCCGGGGCCGTAGCCCGGGCGCCGAGCGGAAATCTCGAGCGGATCCACGCGGCGCAGACGGTTCTCGCAACCGGCGGAGCCGGTGGCCTGTTCGCGCTGACGACCACGCCGGCCGGTGCACAAGGTCAGGCCATGGCGATGGCGGGCCGCCTCGGCGCCGTCATCCAGGACCCGGAATTCGTCCAGTTCCACCCGACCGCGCTCAATGCTGACCTTGATCCAGCCCCGCTGTGCACCGAGGCCCTGCGCGGGGACGGCGCGGTACTGATCGACAAGTCCGGCAAGCGCTTCATGAAAACGGTCCACAGCGATGCCGAACTGGCCCCGCGCGATGTCGTGGCCCGCGCTGTTCATCGCCAGAATATGAGCGGACAAGGTGCCTATCTGGATTGCCGGTCGGCCATAGGTGACAGCTTTCCCGAGCGCTTCCCGGCCGTTTTCGCCGCATGTCAGAGAGCCGGGATCGACCCACGCCGGGAGCCCATCCCGGTCGCACCGACCGCGCACTACCATATGGGCGGCGTCATGACCGATATTGATGGCCGCACCAGTATCACCGGCTTGTGGGCGATCGGCGAATGCGCCTCGTCCGGCCTGCATGGCGCCAACCGGCTGGCGTCGAACTCGCTCGCCGAGGGCCTGGTTGCCGCTGCGCGTTGCGCCCAAGCGCTCAATGCAGCCCCGTCCACCGGCGCGTTGGTCCTTGAATCGGCCCAACCGGGCGACGAAGATGAGCCGACTGCCCCGCTGCCGCCGCTCGTCCTGACGCGCCTGCGCCAGGCGATGTCACGCCATTGCGGTGTCGAGCGGACCGCGCACGGTCTGGGTGAACTCCTTGCCCTGATCGATGCTTTGCACACCCGCTATGGCGATGCAGATGCGCTGCTGGCAGCCCGCCTGATCGTTACGGCGGCGCTGGAACGCGAGGAAAGCCGCGGCGGGCATTTCCGCATTGATTTCCCGGAAACTCAGCCGCAGGCCCGGCATACCCGCCTGACGCTTGAGGCGCTGACAACCGCCCATGCCGCCTCGCACTCCAACGCCCTCCCGGCCGAATAGGACACGCCATGACCGTCAATCCCATCCCGCCGCATATCCTGCGTGACGCAGTCAGCCGGGCCCTCGCCGAGGACCAGGGCGGCCGTGGCGATATCACAGCGCTCGCCTGTATTCCGGCGACGGCGAATGCCAAATTCTTCTTCAAGGCCCGCGAGAACGGCGTCATCTGTGGCCTTCAGCCAGCGCTGGAAGCGATCTGGCAAATGGATCCGGAAGCCCTGGTCAAAACCCAGGTTGAGGACGGCGAGACGGTGGAAGCCGGTGATATTATTGCCAGCGTGCTCGGCAAGGCGCGCGCACTCTTGTCTGCTGAGCGGATCGCATTGAATTTCATGGGCCGGATGAGCGGTATTGCCAGCTTCACCCAGCGCTATGTCGCAGCCATCGAAGGCACGGGCGCGCGAATAGCTCACACGCGAAAGACCACGCCTGGTCTGCGCGCCTTCGAGCTGCAAGCTGTCCAGGCCGGCGGCGGAGCACTGCACCGGTTCGGGCTCGATGACGCCATCCTGATCAAGGATAATCATGTCGCGGTGTGTGGCGGGGTGGCCGATGCGGTCAAGGCCGCCAAATCCAATGCCGGACACATGACCCGGGTTGCCGTCGAGGTGGACCGTCTGGACCAATTGCCGGCGGCAATCGACGCCGGCGCGGAAAGCGTGCTGCTGGATAACTTCTCGCTCGAGGACCTGCGCGCCGCCGTGGCTGAAGCCAAGGGCAAGGTGGTTCTGGAAGCCTCCGGCGGGGTCAATTTAGACACGGTGCGCGGCATCGCTGAGACCGGCGTGGATGTCATCTCGGTGGGCGCCCTGACCCACTCAGCGCCGAATTTCGACATTGGGCTGGATGAGGCTTAAGCCACTTTCGCCAGCAAGTCCGACAGCGTGCGCGCTCCAGTCACCGGCTCCGGCAACACCTGCTCGCCGAAAGTGGTGCCAGCGCGGAATTCCTCCGCCAGGCTGTCATACCAGATCAGATCGCCTTCATGACGGGCAATGACCCAGAAGCCGACACCATGCTCGGCTCCGTCCGCAGGTGACCAGACCTCCGGCTCGATGCGGATATCCGCCCAGAGCTCGGCCTGCTCGGCGTCCAGCTGCCCTTCCGCAACCAGGACCATGCCACGGATCTGGGCCTCGGTGACCAGGCTCATTCTGGATCGGTCAGCGGAGCCGCGACACCCTTGGCCGCCACCTCTTCCGGGCTGAGACCGCAGAGCTCGTGCGGGAAGACGAGCCAGTCATCACATTCATGGACATAGAAGTCCGGGGTCAGCTCGGTCGTGTTGCGCGCCGGCTTGTAATAGACCGTGGCGATGCGGGTATCGATGGGATAATTGCGCCGCAGTTTCGACTTCAGAACGCGCAGGATCGCCTCGATCGAACGGCCGCTGTCGAACACATCATCGACAATCAGGACCCGGTCATTGGCATCCAGGGTATCGACCAGATAGCCCTCGCCATAGACCTTCACCTCGCGCGATTGCTGGTCGATCCCGGTGTAGGACGAGGTCCGCAAGGCGATGTGATCGGTCTTGATCCCCTTGTATTCGAGGAATTCCTGCACTGCGATACCGACCGGCGCACCTCCGCGCCAGACACCAACAATATGGGTGGGAGAGAATCCGCGCTCCATGACCTGAGCGCCCAGCTTGAAGCTGTCGCGCAAAAGCTCGTCGGCGGAGATGTAAGTCTTGGCAATGCTCATGCTGCAACTTGACCCGACTTGGCGCTGATCTCAAGCGCTTGCCTCGCCCCGCTGCATGGCTAGGCTGGCGGCAAATCGCGAGAGGGTCCCATGCGCCGAAACAACGACATTCCTGCCGGCACCGTCACATCCATCACCGTTACCAGCCAGGCCATCGCCAACAACATGCTGGGCGACAGCCTTGAGCGGCGTGTCGATGTCTATGTGCCGGCTGGTTATGACGGCAAGGATCTGCCGCTCCTGGTCGACCTGGTCGGTTTCACCGCTGGAGGGCCCAAACACACGAATTGGCAGAATTTCGGCGAGAACGTCCCCGAACGCGCGGACCGGCTGATCGCGCACGGCAAGATGGCGCCCTGCGTTATCGCCTTTCCCGATTGCTTCACCCGGCTGGGCGGCAATCAGTACATCAACTCATCGGCGATGGGGAATTGGGCGGATTTCCTGATCGAGGAATGTGTCCCGGCCATCGAGCAGCAATTTGGCTGCGGCGGAGACGGCAAGCGTGGGGTCTTCGGCAAGAGTTCAGGCGGATACGGCTCAATGGTCCACGCCCTGCTCTATCCCGATTTCTGGGCCGCTGCGGCCTGTCATGCCGGTGATATGGGCTTCGAGCTGGGCTATGCGCCGGATTTCCCGCACACCCTGCGCCGCATCGCCAAGGGCGGCGGCACCATCGAGCGCTTTATCGAGAGCTTTGAAAACGCCGTGAAGCTGTCAGGTGACGACCTGCATGCGCTGATGATCCTGGCCATGGCGGCGACCTATGACCCCGACCCGGACAGCTATCTGGGCATCCGCCTGCCGGTGACGATGGACACATGCGAGATCATTCCCGAGCGCTGGGCGCAATGGAAACGCTGGGATCCGCTCGAGCTCGCCGACACCCATGGCGAAGGCCTGAAACGGCTCAAGGCGCTCTATATCGATTGCGGCGATGTCGACCAGTACAACCTCGTCTATGGCGCGCGCCGCATGACGCGCAAGCTCGCCGCTCTGGGCGTCGAGCATGTCTATGAGGAATTCCCCGACAACCACTCCTCGGTGGATTACCGGATGGATGTCTCCCTGCCCTATCTGGTCAAGGCGCTCAGCGCCTAGGCCGGGGCGACGATCCGCGGCTTGTTGCCACCCATGGCGGAGCTCACACTGGTCGCCACCACGGCGATGCCCAGGCGCGCCACAATGGTGAAGAACAGAAGCAGGATCTTCTCGTCGGAGATGATGTAGCGGATGCCCGCGGTCCAGCGACCCGGCAGCGGCAATTGCGCCAGCATATCCTCAACATAGTCAGCCGCATCGAGCATGGCGTGCAACACGCCCTCGGCAGTCAGCGCCAGGGTGGACAGCATCAGGATCGCCAGGACGAAAGACAGCATCAGAGTCGAGATCATCGATGCGGTCGAGGAAATCAGACCCGGCGCGGCGACATGATAGCGGTCGCGCTGGGTAAAGCGGGTAAAGAGATTGCCGATAATGCCGAGCAGAATACGGGCAATGATCGTGAACAAGAGCAGGACGATCTTGTCGTCGCTGGCATAGATGCGCACGAGATTATTGTAGCGCTCCGGCACCGGGATGGAGACGATCACGTCCTCGATCAGGTCAGCGCCATCCTGTACCCATCCCAGCCATTGCGGCAGGTAGAACCAGAGTGAAACCAGCATGACCATGGCCAGAACCATGGACACAAACAGCGTCACGGAAATTCCTGTCAGACGGCCCATGGCCCCGCTCCCTTTGTCCCCGCGTCCTTCATAGCCCGGCTAAACGCCGGACACATGACAATACTCTTCGCAGGGGAATCCGGCGGGAAAACGGCAGACTAGTCGATCGGTTCCAAATCCGCGTCCGGCTGGCCCGGAGCTTCGACGATTTGCACCCAGTATTCGCCGATCGAATTGATCACGCGCATCAGCCGGTCCAGCGAGATCGGCTTGACGATGTAGGAGGATGCACCCAGCCCATAGCTCGACAGGATATCGTCTTCGCTCTTCGAGGTGGTCAGGATGATGATCGGGATGTCACGCAGTTCGGGGTCGGCCTTGACCTCTTCCAGCGCCTCACGCCCATCCTTCAGCGGCATGTTCAGATCGAGCAGGATAATGCCCGGAAACGGCTCGCCCTTGAGGTGAGCGTAATTGCCCTGACGCTTGAGATAGTCGAGCAATTGCTCGCCATTCTCGAGGAATTCGAGCGGATTCTTCAGGCGGACTTCCTCGCACGCCTCTTTGAACAGGAGGCGATCATCCGGATCGTCATCCACCATCAAGATCGTGAAAAGCGCGTCTTCAGTGCTCATATGCCCGCCTCTTTGCTTGCACCAACCCGTAGCCCCCGCACCGGGTTTTTTCAACCTTTACTGCTGAGCCGGTAGAGCAAGGGTGAAGGTTGCACCCTGTCCCGGCTGCGAGCTCGCCCGAAGCGAACCCTTGTGACGCTGGACAATTTTCAAACACGTGGCGAGACCAATTCCGGCACCATCATATTCACTGCGCGAATGCAGTCGTTCGAACATGGAGAAGATACGCTCGGAATATTTCGGATCGAAGCCGATACCATTATCGGCAACGGAGATCTCGACATATGCCCTCCCGGCATGCTCGGCCTGTGCCGCCGTGATCGTGATTTCCGGCGCTTGGTCCGCCGGCTGGTATTTCAAAGCATTACCCAGAAGGTTTTGTAACACAATCCGTATCTGGCCCGCATCCCCATAAATCGCCGGCAGGTCTCCGACCGTGATCACCGCCTTGCTCCGCCTGATCCGTTCGGACAGGGCATCGCGCACAATGTCGATAACCTGGTTCATATCGACCGTTTCAAAACGGATATCGCGCTGGCTGGCGCGGGAGAATTCCAGCAGCGAATCGATCAGGTGCCGCATCCGGCTGGCGGCATCAGTCATCCGAGCGAGATAGTGCCGGCCGTCCTCGCCAAGCTGATCATTGTAGCGATCGGACAGGCGCTGGCCGAAACTCTCGACCTTGCGCAGCGGCTCCTGCAGATCATGCGAGGCCGCCGAGGCGAAAACCTTCAGATCTTCATTGATCCGGCCCAGTTCCTCCACCCGTTCCGAAACTTGCTGGCGCTCGCGCTCGGCCTCGGTCAGACGGCTGGTCAGATACAGCGCTGAGCCCAGACCCGCGCCGGTTACGGCAATCACGGCCAGGGAGGCCAGCGCCCGCGCATCGGGCGGCAAGCCCGGCATGACCAGGGCGATCACAGCGCCAGCGGCCACAATCACCGGCAGAATGCCGATCAGCATGTCTGCGCGAAAACCGGGCTTTTGCGGTCCTGCGGCTGGACGACCCGGCCGATTGCGATCCGCGCTCATATCCCGCCCCCTTGCCGGATCGGCAGGATCAGCGTGAACACGGCGCCGGCATCAGGCTCGCCCCAGGCCGTCAGCTCGCCGGAGTGGCGCTCGGCAATCTTGCGGCAGGTGGCCAGCCCCACCCCCGTACCGTCGAACTCCTCGCGCCCGTGCAGACGCTCGAACATGCCGAAAATGCGCTCGGCATGTCGCGGCTCGAAGCCGATCCCGTTATCGGCAACGGCGATCCGCGCGACTGCCCCGGCTTCGCCGACTTCCACAGAGCCCTCAATGGAGATGGAGGGGTGGGTGCCAGCCCGGCGGAATTTGAGCGCATTGGCGATCAGATTGAGGAAGAGCTGGTGCATCTGTCCAGGATCGGCCTCGATCGCCGGAAGTTCTCCGACCCGGATCTTGGCGTCCTCCGAGGCAATGCGCGGTTCCAGATCCGACACCACATCGGCAACCACGGCGGACAATTCGACCGGCAGGAAGGAGGTCGTCTTCGAATTGACCCGCGAATAGCTCAGAAGATCATCGATCAACTGCCGCATCCGCCCGGCCGCGTCGACCATGCGCTCGAGATAATGCCGGCCGGTATCGTCAAACTCCGCCCCATACTTGTTCGACAGGCGATCACCGAAGGCCTGGATCTTGCGCAGCGGTTCCTGCAGGTCATGCGAAGCCGCGTAGGCGAACTCCTGCAATTCCGCATTCGAGCGCTTGAGCTCCTGGGCATAGCGGCGCAGGGCCTGCTCGTCCTGGCGGCGCTTGGTGATATCCCGGAAGGTCACCACGGCCCCGGCCGACATGTCGTCCGCCTTGATTGCCATTGTGGAGAACTCGATCGGGATCGGCTGGCCGCTCTTGGTCCAGAAGACTTCCTTGTCATTGTCGATGATCGGCACACCGGCCGTATGCACCGGGCAGTCCTCAAGCGGGTAGATTGATCCGTCGCGATGGGAATGGTGGATGGTGGCGTGTGCCGGGCGGCCAACTAGCTCGTCCTCACTATAGCCGAGCATTTCGCAGGCACTGCGATTGATAAAGCTGATCTTGCCATCACCGTCGATGCCGTAAATGCCCTCGCCCGCGGACATCAGGATCTGACTCAGGCGCTGACGGGCTTCTTGAGTGACCACAGCGCGCTGACGGCTGATATTGCGATGTGCGCTGAACAGCACTGCCAGCAGGATGAAGGACAGGGCCATAGCCACCGCAAAGACGCGCAGCACGGCCTGGGCCTGGCTGGCGCCGGCCAGCGCCTCGGAGAGTTCAATCTCGGTGATGACGCCAAAATCGCGCTCATCGCTCCACTGCCAGGCGCCCATGACGAGAACGCCGCGGGGATCACGATACCCGTCGAGATTCTGCCCGGCATTGCCGGCGGTCACATCGAGCGCGGCATAGGTCAGCGGCCATTCGCTGTAGGGACGCACGGTGGAGGAGATCGACCGCAGCGTCATACCCGGATCACGGGCATCGAGGTGCAGCATGGAGGGGTGCCCCTCCGACAGCAGGCCGGCCTCTATGAATTGCGCGTCATAGCGCGAATTGCTGAGCAGGCGGCCGTCACGATTGACGACATAAGTGTCTCCCGACACACCGGTCCGGCCAACCTGGAAGGTCGAGGTGTACTCGCGCATCGGATCGACCTCGAAGATCAGATACCCGACAAGACCACTCGCCTCGCGCAGCGGGATCACAAGATCGATGACGCTGATTTCACTGTGTTCTTCGCCCGTTTGATCGGACACCGGCCCGTCCAGGATACGCGGAGCGGTCAGGCGGATTCCATCGGCCTGCGTCCCAGCGGCGTTCAATGCCTCGCTTTGCTGGCCCAGTCGTCCGGTTTCCATGGCAGACAGCACGCGGCCGTCAGCATCAACCAGCTCGTAGCCGCGATAGCCATATTCCGCGACGCGGGTGTCCAGGCGCATGCGGATATCGGTCTGCATCTGCGCGTCCGCCAGCGCCTCGGCGCTTTCCAGGTCTTGCAGGCCGCGAATGGTCGCAATCAGATCGGGATGATCGAGCCAGATACCGGCATGATCTTCCTGGTGCCCGGCCCAGGCTTCAAAGCGCTGGATGGTATTGGACAGAACCGATTGCAGGGTGGAGGCATTGGTCTGGCGCGCTGAATTCATCAAGGCCCGTTCGCCAGCCGCGACAGCCAGGGCGACGACGATGACAAAGGCTACCGCCAGAATCCCGGGCAAAACCTGGGAAATCCAGGTTTCCGAGTCAGAGGCGTCCTGCCAGCTGGTGCTGTCATCACCCAGCCTTGGCTCGACTATCCTGTCTGGCCCTTGTTCCGACATATACGTCTCAGCGAATCGATCCCGGTTTCAGTCTAGGCGTAACGCAACAAAGAAAGGACTAATAAAACACGCCATTGGCTGGCAAACACGGCAAAACTGAGCCGATGGCAGTCAGGCACGGTTCAGGCAGGCCGGAATAGAACATCACCGTGCGCCCCGCGGTGTACCGGCCTGTCAGTCAGTTTTACCCTCGCATGGACGCTGACCGGCCGGTGCACCGCACCTTTTCTGGCCAATCGGACGGCGCACTACCACGCCTCTGAAACCTTCCGGCCCCGGTAGTATTCGGCCAGGCGGCGTTGCGTGCCCGGAGATGTATCCGGCGGCAAAGAATCCGGCGCAAACCATCCCGTCTCTTCGATCTCACCGGCACTATCGGGCTCACACGCCTCCAGCTCGCTGGCGTGGAAGAGCAGGATATGGTCGCCTTTGAACACCGCATGGTTCGAGAACACGCCGACCAGCCGTGGCGGTGCGATCGCTCGCAAGCCGGCTTCTTCCTCCAGCTCACGCATGGCCGAAAGGGCTGCCGATTCGCCCGCCTCGACGCCACCGCCCGGTAAATGCCAGCCGCCGATATAGGTGTGGCGCACCAACACTACCTGCCCGGCTTCGTTTTCAGCGATGATGCGCACCCCCAGCGTGGTGCCGCGACGCAGGCGCCACCACAGCTGAAACAGTGGTCTTACATAGGGTTCGATGCGCTGACGCCAGTTCATGGCACCAACTTCGCTGGCCAGCGGCCACCAGCCGCGCTATGTACCCGCTCGAACCATATCAGTTGGGGAAAAACCATGTTTGCTTTGTACGCTATTGGTGGCGTTGCTGCCGTGTTTGCTCTGCTCAATCTCATCGAATACCGCCGCGTCGATTAATTCAACGTCACAGCGGCGAGTAGTTTGATGTCGGCACCTGAGTTCATCGGCCTGATTCTCGGCGGAATTGTCGTTCTCCTGTTCGGAGGCGACTTCCTCGTTCGCGGCAGTGCCGCCCTGGCTCGCCGCTGGAAACTGCCGCCGCTCTTTGTCGGCCTGACCATTATCGCCTTCGGCACCTCGGCGCCGGAACTTGTGGTTTCCGTACAATCCGCCCTGATGGGCGCGCCGGGCCTGGCGCTCGGCAATATCGTTGGCTCCAACATCGCCAACTTCCTGCTGGTGCTTGGCCTGCCCGCCGTTATCGGCACGATCCACACCACCACACCCGGCCTGCGCCGTAATGCCATGATCGCCCTTGCGGCGGCCGTGGCCCTGATCGTGGTCGGCTGGGATCGCCAGATCGACATGCTGGAAAGCTCCATCCTGGCGATCGCAATCGTGCTCTATGTCGCGATCCTGGGCATTCTGGCGCGCAGCGACAGCGATGATCCTACCCTGGCCGAACTGACCGATGTCGACGGTATTGACGGGCTTCCGGGAAGCTGGCGCGGGATCTTTATCGCCATTATCGGCGGCCTGATCGCCTTGCCGGTCGGGGCACAGATGATCGTCATCGGGGGCACCGAGGCGGCCCGCGCCCTCAATGTTGACGAGTCGATTATCGGCCTTACCGCTCTCGCCTTCGGCACCTCGCTGCCGGAACTGGCCACGGTCGTCATGGCCTCGCTTCGGCGTCAGGCGGATCTGGCGATCGGCAATATCCTTGGCTCGAATATCTTCAACGTCTTTGCCGTGGGCGGCGCGACGGGCCTCGCGGCGGGCGCTGCGGGCCTGACCCTGCCGATGCCGGAAAGTTTCTTCAGCCTCGACCTCTGGGTCATGCTGGGCGCCAGCCTGATCATTGCCGCCATCGTTCTGGTCCGCCATCCGATCAACCGCCTGACCGGCGCCCTGCTGTTCGCGGGCTACGTCACCTATATCGCAGTCCTTGCGCGGACGGTTCTCGGCTAAGACCTAGCTCTTCCGCCGGAAGCGCGTCAGGCCGACGGCCTCGGCATCCTTGTAGGCCTCTGTTTTTCGGGTGGTCACCTGCGCTGCCATGACCGCCTCGGCACTCAAGGCAATATCGAGAATCTCACCGCACAGGGTCTCTTGCAGATCGAACTGGCGGGCTTCCAGCGCCTTGATGCCGTCCAGCAGATAATCGTAATCGACCACGGTGCCGATATCGTCCGCTCCGGACCAGTCCTTGGAGACGACAGTCACGACGTCGACCAGGACCTGCTGGCGCACGCCGCGCTCATAGTCGTGAATGCCGATCTCGATCGACATTTTCACGCCCTCAAGCCGGTAGATGAAGACATCATCGCCGGTTGTGTTGGCGAGCGCGTTTTCGATGACCTGGTCGAGTCTCATGCCTTCTCCTCCGGCACGCCGGCCGCATACATCACGTCGCCATTGCGGGCATCGAGATGCTGGCCCCCATCAATGATCATCGTCTCGCCCGTCATGGCATCGGTCGCAAGGATGAAACGCACAGCGCGGATGATGTCCTCCGGCGTGGAGCCGCCCTGCATCGGGTTCATGCGATGGGCCCGTTCGAATTCGTCCTGGTTCTGACCACCCGACGGCAGGGTGATCCCCGGAGCGATGCCATTGACCCGGACGCTGGGCGCAAACGCCATGGCCATGGTTGTCGTCGCGCCCAGCAGGGCGTGCTTGGACAAGGTGTAGGAAAAGAAATCCGGGTTCAGATTGAAGAGTTTCTGATCAAGGATATTGATCACGCAACCGGACGCGCGCCCGCGGTGCTTTTCCGCCATGGCCGAAGCCAGCAGGACGGGCGCCATGAGATTGACCCGCATGGCTTCGTCGAGCATGTCCGGCGTGACATCTTCAGGCCGGTCCATTTCGAAGATCGACGCTGAATTGATCAGGGCATCGACCCGTCCGAGCGAGGACATGAACTCGCGCACGCCCTGCACGTCACCCAGGTCGAACTGAGCCGTCGAGGCGGAACCGCCCGCCTCCTTGATCGTCGCCTCGACCGCCCGTGCAGCCGTGCCGGAGGAATTGTAGTGGATGATGACATGCCAGCCATCCTCCGCCAGCGCGGTGGCGATTTTAGCACCCAGACGCTTGCCGCCGCCCGTTACCAGCGCGATCTTGTGATCCATGAGTCCCTCAAAACAATCTTCGTCTGCGATAGATGACCCGTCCGCCGCGCCGGCGCAATCGCTGACGGGGCCCAAGCTCATCGCTGAATACGTCAAACGCCTGCCGTCCAAGCCGGGCGTTTATCGCATGTTCGGCGAAGATGGAGCGGTGCTCTATGTCGGCAAGGCGCGCAATCTGAAAAACCGCGTCTCCAACTATGCCTCGGGCCGGGGCCACTCCAACCGCATCGCGCTGATGATTGCGCTGACGCGGTCGATGGAATTCGTCGTCACCGAAACCGAAACCGAAGCTCTGCTGCTGGAAGCCAATCTGATCAAGACGCTAAAGCCGCGCTTCAACATCCTGCTGCGCGACGACAAGAGCTTTCCCTACATCCTCATCCGAAAGGACCACGCAGCGCCGCAGTTGCTCAAGCATCGCGGTGCGCGAAAGATCAAGGGCGATTATTTCGGCCCCTTCGCCTCGGTCGGCGCGGTCAATCATACCCTCAACACGCTGCAGAAGGCCTTTATGATCCGGACCTGTTCCGACAGCGTCTATGAAGGCCGCACCCGCCCCTGCATGCTTTACCAGATCAAGCGTTGTGCCGGGCCCTGCGTCGACCTGGTCAAGCCGGACGCCTATGGCGAGCTGGTCTCCGAGGCGACCGCTTTTCTGCGCGGCAAATCCAATGCCCTGCGGGCAGACCTGCAGCAGCGCATGCAGGCGGCCTCCGATGATCTCGACTTTGAGAGTGCTGCGCGCCTGCGCGACCGGATCCGGGCCATCGCTGCGGTGACTACAGACCAGGGCATCAACCCGACCGGGGTCGAGGAAGCTGATGTCATCGCCGTAGCCCAGGATGGCGGGCGCTCCTGCGTCCAGGTCTTCTTCTTCCGGGCCGGCCAGAACTGGGGCAACCAGTCCTTCTTCCCGCGCCATGATGATGATGCCGAGCCGGCAGACGTCCTCGCCGCCTTCATGGCCCAGTTCTATGACGACAAGCCCGCACCAGGATTGATTCTCTTGTCCCACGAGATCGAGGATGCACCGCTCCTGTCGGAAGCGCTCAGCCTGCGCGCCGACCGCAAGGTCAGACTGCTGGCCCCTCAACGTGGCGAAAAGCGCAAATTGGTCAGCCAGACCGAGACCAATGCCCGCGAAGCCCTCGCCCGTCGCCTGTCGGAAAGCGCCACCCAGGCCCAGCTACTGAGCGGTGTCCAGCGCGTCTTCAAGCTGGATGACCTGCCCCAGCGCATTGAGGTCTATGACAATTCCCACATCCAGGGCACCAATGCGCTCGGGGCGATGATCGTCGCTGGCCCGGAGGGATTTGAAAAGAACCACTACCGCCGCTTCAACATGAAGGGCGACGATGCCGCGACGAATGATGATTTCGCCATGATGGCAGCCATGTTGCGGCGGCGCTTTGCGCGTTTGCTCAAGGAGCGCGATGAAGGCGCCCCTGTCCCGGACCTTGTCCTCATTGATGGCGGCAAGGGTCAGCTTTCAAGCGTGCTCGAGGTGATGGAGGAGCTCGGCGTCACCGAGATCCCGGTCGCCGCGATCGCCAAGGGCCCGGAGCGCGACGCCGGCCGCGAAGCCTTCTACCTGCCCGGCCAAGCCCCGTTCAAACTGCCGCAAAAAGATCCGGTGCTGTATTATTTGCAGCGGCTTCGGGACGAAGCGCACCGCTTCGCGATCGGCGGTCACCGCGCCAAGCGCAAGAAGGCCATCACAGACAATCCGCTCGACGGCATTCCCGGTGTCGGGCCGTCGCGAAAAAAAGCGCTGCTGGCACATTTCGGCTCGGCCAAATCCGTGCGCAATGCGGCCCTTGCGGACCTTGAAGCGGTTGACGGCGTGTCCAAAGCCATGGCCAAACGTATCCATGACTGGTTCCAGAAATAGAGACCGCCCTTGCGCTCCAACATTCCCAACATTCTGACATCGCTGCGAATCCTGCTCGCGATCACAGGGGCGCTGGCGCTCTACACCTCGTTCGGGCTGGAAAACGGACACATGGTTTTCGGTCTGACACTGGAGCCCGGCTCGCGCCTCGCGCTTGACCTTGGGCGCTACGCTTTCGCCGCCTTCTTCATCTCCGCCGCCACCGACTGGCTTGATGGCTATCTGGCGCGACGCTGGCAGGTCGAAAGCGGCCTGGGATCCGTGCTCGACCCGATCGCCGACAAGCTGCTCGTTGATCTCTACCTGCTGGTCTACACGCTGATGCTGGCCGCGCCGCCGGAAGTCTATGTGCCGGTCTTCGCCATTATCCTGCGCGATGCGGCGGTCACGGTGCGTCGACTGGCGTCGAAATCACCAGCCGAAACTGCCCCGGTCAGCCTTACAGCCAAACTCAAGACAGCCCTCGCCATGGGGGTTGCCGGCCTGCCACTGATCGCCCTGCCACTGGGGTGGCTGGCCTATGAAGCCGTGTTACTGATCTGGATTGGCGGCCTCTGGATCGTTGCGGCCTTGGCGCTTCAGACCGGACTGAGCTATTTTCGCGCCAACGGGAGCGCCAATGACTGATATCGCCGCAGACGAGGCCCATATCCTCGTCGTCGATGACGACGACCGCATCCGGGCGCTGCTGAAGCGTTTTCTACAGGAACGCGGCTATCGTGTCTCCACCGCAGAGAATGCCGGCCGGGCCCTGGCAACCATGAAGGCTCTGGAGTTCGATCTCCTGGTTCTCGATGTGATGATGCCGGGTATGGACGGGTTCGAGATGACCGAGGCTGTGCGCGGCCAGTCGGAAACGCCGATCATGCTGCTGACAGCACGCGGCGAAGCGGAGGACCGCATCAAGGGGCTCAGCCTGGGGGCTGACGACTATCTCTCCAAACCCTTCGAGCCAGAAGAACTCATCCTGCGCATCAATGCCATCCTGCGCCGGACCAAGCCGGCCCAGGCGGCCATCAAGCGCGTCGAATTCGGCGACTGGAGTTTCGATATCGACCGCGAGCAACTCTCCCGTTCGGGCGAACCGGTGCGGCTGACCGGTGGAGAAAGCGCCCTGCTGGCAGCCCTCGCCGCCAGCGCCGGCCAGCCGGTCTCGCGTCTCGCCCTGTCAGAGCGGACCGGCAGCGGTGAGCGCGCGGTTGATGTTCAGGTGACGCGCTTGCGGCGCAAGCTGGAGAACGACCCCAAGGAACCGCTGCATCTGCAAACCGTGCGCGGTGAAGGCTATCGCCTGGCCGCCGACCCGGTATTTGAGGACTAGGCGCTGCGATGAGTCTTCTGCGTCGCATCACACCCAAGGGCCTGTTCGGCCGCACCCTGCTGATCATCGTCATGCCGGTGGCCCTCATGCAGGTGGCCGTCGCCTGGTCCTTCTTCGAGGAACACTGGGAGACGGTGACGAGCCGGCTGTCGGAAGGCGTAGCCGGCGATATCGCCATGATGACGGCGCTGTACGAGCAGGATGACCCCGGCAATCCCCAGTTCGACCGTCTCGCTGACACGGCCTATGCGACGATGCGGCTCTCGGTTGATTTCCGGGAAGGCGAAACCCTACCCACAGCGCGGCGCTCGTCATTTTTCCGGACGCTCGACCGCACTCTGCGCTCCGCACTTTCGGCCCAGATCAGCAATGAATTCTGGTTCGATACCACGCGCTATCCCAGCTATGTCGATGTCCGCGTTGAGGTCGAAGGCGGGGTTTTACGCTTTATCGCCCTGCGTGAGCGGGTCTTTGCCACCACCGGGCATATCTTCCTGTTGTGGATCATCGGGGCGTCGACCCTTCTGACGGCGGTCTCCATCGTGTTCATCCGTAACCAGGTCAAACCCATTCGCCGCCTTGCCGACGCCGCCGAACAATTCGGCCGTGGCCAGGACGTGGCGCATTTCCGGCCTGCTGGTGCGACCGAGGTGCGCCAGGCCGCCCACGCCTTCCTGGAAATGCGCGCCCGCATCAAACGCCATCTGGAACAACGCACCGCCATCCTCGCCGGGGTGAGCCATGATCTGCGCACGCCTTTGACGCGGCTGCGCCTGCAGCTGGCGCTGATGCCGGAAAGTCCGGAACGCGAGGACGCCAAGCGCGATCTTTCCGCGATGGAGGAAATGCTCGACGAGTATCTCGATTTCGCCCGCGGGCAGATGTCGGATGAGACCGAGCCAACCGATCTCGGTGCCCTCGCTGAAGAGATCACCAGCGATATGGCCCATACCGGTACGCCGATCGATGTGCATTATGACGGCGACCTCATCGCCGATGTCCGTGTCAGCACAGTGCGCCGGGCGATTGCCAATCTGGTCTCCAACGCCGCCGGCTTCGGCGAGCATGTGGCCGTCAGCGTGCGCCGCAATGGCAGCCGGATTGAGATCATTATCGATGATGACGGGCCCGGCATTCCCAAGGACCAGATCGAGGAAGCCCTCAAACCCTTCTCTCGTTTGGATGAAAGCCGCAATCAAAACCGCAAGGGCGTCGGCCTCGGCCTCGCCATCACCCGCGATGTCGCGCGCAATCATGGCGGCGAGCTACGGCTGGGCGAAAGTCCGATGGGCGGATTGCGGGCGGTATTGAGCCTGCCGGGCTAGGTCCGGTTGCTAGCGGTTTTCCGGTTCGGCTCCGAGTGCGCGAGACCGTCGCTCCGCCGCATTGACGGCCATGCGCACCAGTTCCGGCAGACCGCCGCCCGAACCCATAAGCACATCAAGCGCGGCCTGGGTCGTGCCATTCGGCGAGGTCACAGCGCGGCGCAGGTCCTGCGGGGACTTGTCCGATGCAGCAAGCAGTGCACCCGCACCAACAATCGTCTGGCGAGCCAGCTTGTCCGCGAGCTCCCGCGGCAACCCCTCAGCGAAGCCGGCTCCGGCCAGCGCTTCGGCGAGCAGGAAGATGTAAGCCGGACCCGACCCGGAGACGGCCGTGACAGCACCAAGCAGGCGCTCATCGCGCACCCATTCGACATCGCCGCCGACTTTCAGGAGCTTGGTCGCCTGATCCTCGAAATGCTCACCCGCCGGGTTGGAAACGCAAACCGAGATGCCGGAACCGACAGCGGTCGGTGTATTGGGCATGGCACGCACGATCGGGCGGTCACCGAAGACATTTTCCAGCCGCTTGATGGTAATGCCCGCCATGATCGACAGGATAGCCGTCTCCTTGGCGAGGAGCGGCGCCAGGCTTTCCGCCAGGCTGTCGAGTACTTGCGGCTTAACGGCCAGCACAAGGGTGCCGATCTGGGTTGAGGCCGTCAGGCTCAAACGGTCGATATGCTCGAGCCCGTGATCCTCGATCAGCGCCTCGACCGCCTCGCTCGGCGACGGGTCAACGATAAGAATGTCTTCCGCCTTGATACCGGTCCGCTTGTTGCGCAGCCATCCTGCTGCCAGCGCACCCCCCATGTGACCGGCCCCGATAAGGGCAATCTTTCCAGCTTGGCTCATAAGTGTGATCAGGCCTCGCCCGCGGTTTCGAACATCGCGGCTGTAGTTGCTTCTTCCGGCGTCTTGCCGCCCCAGATGAGGAAGTGGAAGGCCGGATAGAAACGTTCACCTGCTTCGCGCGCCGCGGCAATCATTACCGCCGCTTGGGCTGCAGTCACCGGGGTGTCGCCCGGCAGCGACATGGCATGGCGGTAGACGATGGAGCCATCTTCGGCCCAGACGTCGAAATGACCGATCCAGAGCTTCTCATTCAGGCGCGCCACCAGCTCGCAAACATCGCGGAAGCGGTTCGCCGGCACTTTCAGATCGAGGCTGGCACAGACATGCAACGCTTCCAGATCCGGCCGCCAGGCGAACCAGATCTGATGATCACGCCAGGCACCGGGCGTGCTGATGTGCAGCTCGCCACTCTCGTCGCGGTCATAAGGGTATTGTTCGGCGATCACCGCCTGCTCGACCGCATCAAGCGGGTCGGTCGCAGTCAGGGTGACATCATCAGAGAGCAGGTCCATGGAGCCATCTCCTTCGTCTGCGCGGCGACTCACACCGTGAAAAGACGGTATGACCGCGCCACGACAGGCGCAATAAAAAGCGCTTTGTGCGCTGGTATCAGTCTGTGGATTTCGCTGCAGCAGCTTTGGCCGGAGCCTTGCGCTTGCGCGTTACAGGTTTCTTTTCGCTGGCCTTTTCAAGCGCCTCAACGCGCGCTTCGAGCGCCGCGATAATGGCAACCGCATCGGCCAGATTGGCTTTCACCGCGTCGTATTCCTCGCGCGAAACCAGGTCCATATCGGCAATGATTCGATCCGCGCGGGCACGGAACATGGCCTGCGCTTCCTCGCCCATCGCCTGAGCGGCACCGAAAGCGTCGGTCATCAAATCTGCGAAATCATTGAGAAGCGGGTTGCGCGTTTGCATCAAAGAAAGCCATTAGAGTGTCGGGAAAGCCCTATATGCGGTGCGGGGTGGCAAAGCGCAACGTGCCGAAGCGTCACATCTGCACCTCAAGTGCGAGCGTATCGGCAAGAAGCGCAGCGGTAATAGCGAGATATCATGCAAATCTGCCCGGCCAGTTTCGACCTGATTGACCCGATCCTGTTTTCGATCGGTCCCGACGGTTTCCATTTCGGCACCCATGAGCCGGCCTGGTTTGCCCTGCGCTGGTATGCGATCGCCTACATTGCCGGTCTGATCCTGGGCTGGCGCTATATGGTCGCGCTGAGCCGGCGGGCGCATATCTGGCATCCGGCCGGAGCCAAGAAACCCAGAGCCCCGTTCAACGAGCCGCAGGTCGACGACCTCCTGTTCTGGGCCACGATCGGCGTGATTGCCGGCGGCCGTCTCGGCTATGTCCTGTTCTACTACCCGGAAATGATCTGGCAGCGGCCGCAGGACATTATCCTCGGTATCACCGATGGCGGCATGGCCTTTCATGGTGGCCTGATCGGTGTCTCCCTGGCGCTTTGGTATTTCGCCCGCAGCAACAAGCTGGACCTCTGGCGCATTGCGGATGCAGCCGCGGTGGTCACACCGATCGGCCTGTTCTTCGGACGCATGGCAAACTTCATCAATGGCGAGCTCTGGGGCCGCCCCTGGGACGGTCCCTGGGCAATGCGCTTTGCCAATGACCCGCTCTGCCTGACCCGGCATCCGAGCCAGCTTTACCAGGCGGCTCTGGAGGGCCTGGCCCTGTTCGCCATCATCAATATCGCGACCTGGAAGTTCCGCTCCCTGTCCAAACCAGGACTGAATGCGGGCCTCTTTCTGCTCTTCTACGGTCTGTTCCGGGCGCTGATGGAGACTGTCCGAGAGCCGGATAATCACATGATCCCGGCGCTGCAGGGCATCATCACCATGGGCATGCTACTCTCCCTGCCGATGATCGCACTGGGTGGCTGGCTGATCTGGCGGGCGGTGAAAAGCGATGCACCGGGCAAGTTGACCGCATGATCGCAGACCGCCTGAAGGCGCGGATCCGTGAGCAGGGTCCGCTGTCGATTGCCAATTTCATGACCGAAGCCCTGTTCGACCCGGTGGAGGGCTATTACGCCACCAAGGATCCGATCGGGGCCGGTTCGGATTTCATCACGGCGCCGGAAGTCAGCCAGATGTTCGGCGAGCTGGTGGGGCTGTTCGTCCTGCAAAGCTGGGTCGATCTGGGACGCCCGGAGCGGGTGCAACTGATCGAGCTTGGCCCGGGCCGCGGAACGATGATGTCCGATATCCTGCGCACCGCCCGCGCCCTGCCCGGCTTTCTCGACGCCGCCCAGATCACCTTGATCGAGGCGAGCGCGGCGCTGAAATCGGTCCAGGCCCAGACCCTCGGCCCCAGCGGCGCGCAGATCGGCTGGGCTGACCGGCTTGAAGCTGTTGCCCCCGGGCCGTCCATCATCCTGGGCAATGAGTTTCTCGACTGCCTGCCCCTGCGCCAGGCCATCCGGCATCACGGCAGCTGGCATGAGCGCATGGTGACGCTGGGTGATGACGGGGAATTCGTCTTCGCACTCGGTCCCGATCTCGGCCCCGATACGGATCTGATACCACCGCGCCTGCGCGATCTGCCCGAAGGCCAGCTGGCGGAATTCCGCCCCGGAGACCTGCAAGTCGTCGAAGCCCTGGCGGCGCGTTTCAAAGACGCCCCCGGCCGGGCCCTGTTCATCGATTATGGCCCCGCAACCAGCGAGCCCGGCGATACGCTGCAGGCGATCCGGGCGCATGAGAAGGTCGAGGTTCTCGATCAACCCGGCACCGCAGACCTGACCGCCCGGGTGGATTTTGAAGCCCTTGGCGCCGCGGCCCGGGCTCAGGGTCTGGCCAGCTATGGACCATTGGGTCAGGGCGAGTTTCTCAACCGGATGGGACTTGAGGCTCGCGCGGCGGCCCTGAGCCAGTCCGCTCCGGAAAAGCGGGCGCTTCTGGCGCGCCAGGTCTTCCGCCTGACCGACCCCGATCAGATGGGAGAGCTGTTCAAGGCGATGGCTTTGCAATCGCCCGATTTGCCGGAACCACCGGCCTTCCCGGCGCACTAATTATTTTAGCATCTCCCAGCGGCGGTTTTCGGGTTCAATCTTTTGCGCCCCTCTGTTAAGCAGCGCGCGAATTTCCAGATTCCGCGGGGCGAGCACCATGAAACTGATGTCGGGCACTTCCAACGAGCCTCTGGCTCGGGCTATCGCGGACTATCTCGATGCCCCGCTGACCGCGACCGAGATCGAACGTTTCGCCGATGGCGAGATTTTCGTCCGCATCGACGAGAATGTGCGCGGCGAGGATGTCTTTATCATCCAGTCGACCTCGAGCCCGGCCAATGACCACCTGATGGAGCTGTTGATCTGTATCGACGCTCTGGTCCGTGCCTCGGCCCGCCGCATCACCGCGGTCGTGCCCTATTTCGGCTATGCCCGACAGGACCGCAAAACCGGTGGCCGCACGCCGATTTCGGCCAAGCTGGTCGCCAATATCATCGCCAAGGCCGGTGCTGACCGCGTTCTGACGATCGACCTGCATGCCGGCCAGATTCAGGGCTTCTTCGACATTCCGACCGACAACCTCTTCGCCACCAAGGTGATCGAGGACGATATCCGCCGCAAATACTCCGAAGATGACGATCTTCTCATCGTCTCCCCCGATGTCGGCGGTGTGGTCCGCGCCCGGGCGCTGGCCAAGCTGCTCGATGCGGAAATCGCCATCGTCGACAAGCGCCGACCGAAGGCCGGCCAGTCGGAAGTGATGAATATCATCGGTGAGGTCGAAGGCCGCCGCTGCATCCTGTTTGACGATATGTGTGATAGCGGCGGCACGCTGTGCAATGCCGCAGCGGCGCTGAAGGAAAAGGGCGCGGTCGACGTCTCCGCCTATGTCACCCATGGCGTGCTCTCCAATGACGCGCCGGGCCGTATCGCCAAGTCGGAACTGAATGAGCTGGTCGTTACCGACAGTATCATTCCCGACCCGACCGCCACGGTCACCGACAAGGTCCGCCGCCTGCCGGTCGCGCCGCTGCTGGGCGAAGCGATCCGCCGCATCGCCAATGACGAGTCGGTGTCGAAACTGTTCGACTAGAACGGCTATCGACCGCAATCGCGTCTGAGCCTACACTCCCACATGAATTGAACCCGCGCGGGGGCGCGGGCCATTGGGGGTGTTGCCATGAAACGTATTCTCACGAGTGCCGTTGCCGGTCTTTTCTCGCTGGGCGCAGCGGCCTTTGCGCAGGATGAGGCCGGACCGGAAACGCCGGCCGCCGAGGCACCGGTTGTGGAGACCGAGGCCGGGCAAAGCCTGGCGACGCTTGACTGGCCCGTCCCCTCGATCGAACCCTATGTCTGCCCGTTCGGCTTCGACTATGAAGTCGGTGAGCTGAGCTGCGGCTTCATTGCGGTGCCTGAAAACCGCAGCGATCCGGACAGCCGCATGATCCGGGTCAATTACGTCAAGATCGCCTCCACCGCAGCAGACGAGGCGGACGTACGCGAGGATCCGGCCATCTACCTGACCGGCGGCCCGGGCGTGGTGCTGGAAGGCTATGCCCAGCGGCTGCGCGAGCATGACATTCTGCAACAGCGTGATCTCTACATCCTGGAACAGCGCGGCATCGCCAATTCCGGTGATTTTTGCCCCTTCTACGACGCCGTGCGCCGTGATCTCGCCTGGGCTGAAACACCCCTGCAGGGCTCGATCAATGGGGCCGAGCGCATGCGCGAATGCTTCCGCACGGCGCGCGAGGCCGGTGTTGATCTGACCGGCTACAACACCGTTGAAAACGCCCGCGATGTCCGCGCTTTGCGCCAGGCGCTGGGATTTGAAAGCTGGAATGTCTGGGGCATTTCCTACGGCTCCGTGCTCGGCCAGATGGTCTTGCAGGAAGACCCTGAAGGCACCCGCGCCATGGTGATCGACGCCATCGTGCCGAACGACCTGGTCGGCCTTGGCCGCATCGGTCGCTGGGTTAATCGCATGCTCGACAATCTCTATTCCACCTGCACCGACGCCGCGGTCTGCGAAAACCTGGAAGCGCGTGTGATGGCGGCGATGGAACAGCTCAAGGCCGAGCGCATCGTGGTCGAGGTCGACAATACCGAGATCAATCCGGAAGGACGCGTCAGCCTGGGCGCCGAGATCGTCGTCTTCGCGCCCTTCATGATGATGTATGAGCAGAGCGAACATCCGGCCATTCCCGGCGTCATGGACACCATCCTGACGGCTGTGGAGACCGGTGACATGTCGCTGTTCGAACTGCTCGCCAGCGATGATGATATGGGCGGGATTTCCTCCTCCCAGGGCATGTCGAGCGCGATCCGGTGCAATGACGGATACTACGCCTCCAGCGCCGCCGTGGCCGCAGAAGACGTGGCCGAGAACCCGATCCTGGAAGGTCTCGGTTTTGCCGAAGGTGCGGCCTACCAGGCCCAGGTCTGTGTCGAGGAGGGCCTGACCCCGCGTCGTCATGCCGACAAGTACGGGCTGATCGAGACCGATATTCCGGTTCTCGTCGTCAATGGCGCCTGGGACCCGGTGACCCCGCCGCCGCTGGCCGAGCGCATCATGCCGGGCCTGTCCAACAGCCGTTATGTCGAAGTGCCCTTTGCCGGCCATGGCCCGACCCGCTCGATGGCGGAATGCGCCGGTCCGGTGATGAATGCCTTTTTCGACAATCCCGATCCGCAAGCGCTGGATGCGACCTGCCTGGAAGAGGGCGTGGCCCAGCCGCAATATGTCGACTTCTTCACCTCCAGTGCGGTGATCCGGGCCGGCACGATGGCGTCGGATGATCCCAAGACCCTGGTCCCGGCGGGTCTCTGGTTTGGTGTGCCGCTTTTGATGCTGCTTTTCTCGGCCATCATTTATCCGCTGGCCTGGCTCGCCCGCCGCATCAGCCTGAATTCGGCTGAAGCGCTGTCGGCCGATACCGGCGGTGCGCGCTGGCTGGCCTGGTTTGCCTCGCTCAGCGGTATCGCCTTCCCGGTCATGGTTGGGCTGGGCGGTTATGAAGCCAGCGAGATTTCGCAATTCGCCATTATTGGCGGCATGACCAGCACCGCCTCAACGGGGGCCTGGATGGCGCTCTTGGCGGGTGTGTTCGGCTTCCTCGCCCTGGTCCAGCTCTGGCGCGCCCGCGCCGGTGGTGCCGTGCGGATCGGCTCACTGATCGGTATCGCCATCACCGGTCTGTCAGCGGTGGCGCTGGCCGCCTTTGCCATCAGCTGGGACCTGGCACCGTTCTAAGCTTGGCTGGCTCCCACCTCTCCTCGGGGAGAGGTGGACCGGCGCTTGCCGCCGGGCCGGAGCGGGGGGAGAGAGGGGGCGCTTCAGCTCCTCATCCTGACGCAAGTCAGGACCTAAAGGGGCCGAGCTCGACGGCATCGAGGTCCCGGATCAAGTCCGGGATGAGGGGCATTGGGTAGGTTTCGAAAAACGGGGACACGTACCATTTTTTCGCGCATTGCCCTCCAGGGAAATAGGTACGTGTCCCCGTTTATTTACGCGGAGCGGGGGGAAACGCATCGTCTGTCTTTTGAGGCGTTGGCGTGTCCACCCTCTCCCTTGATCCCTCTCCCAGGGGAGAGGGGGTGCTTGACCGGGCAGGCGAGAAAACCCGCGACACGATCCCGATCCCTGCTAGGCTCGCTCCGCAATACCCTTGAGGAGCGTTCCATGCTGCATTCCCCTGCCCTGCGCCTACTGGCTCTCACCGGTGCCCTGGCAGCGTGTTCAGGACCCGACGAGGACATCTCCAGCTGGGCCCATGCCTGCCATATCCACAAAAACGGGGACACGACAAAAACGGGGACACGTACCATTTAGTGGCGCGCCAACCCACAAAAACGAGCGAGAAATCAGTACGAGGAAATTGGTACGTGTCCCCGTTTATTCGTTTCTTCAGGAGACAAACCTCTGGTTAATCCTTGCGGTTTCGTCGCGGCGTGAGCCGCGACACGAGTGCGAAAATTGCATACACCGCAAGCATTAGAAAGGTCGCAGACTTCCAGTCCAAACCAGTTAGAAATACGAGGATCACAATTCCAACAGCGAGAAGAAAGACGTCTCCGGCAATTCTTAGGACAAATGCCATTGCTAGCAGCCCTCTGCGGCAAAAACGGGAACACGTACCATTTAATGGCGCGCCAACCCACAAAAACGAGCGAGAAATCAGTACGGGGAAATTGGTACGTGTCCCCGTTTATGCAGTGTAAGCGGAAAAGGGAACGAGTCCCCATTCATCCGTTCCGGCCGGCAGCTAATTGACTTCACAAAGCAAGTTGGGACCCCACCTAGCTGTGGTCTTTCCTCCATCAATAAAGATCAGCTCGCCAAGTTCTTGATTAGCGACCAATCTCTTCGCCAATTCACCTCGCGCAACCTTCTTTAGAACAACCTCCGAATTTAGTCGGTCCTCGTCCTTTAAGAAAAATACATACCTACTGCCGGCCTCGATCATCGTCGCCTCCAATAGTGCTATGCTATCGAATGCAAGTTTGGTGTCGTGGCCTTGCAAGACAGAATCGAGAAGCCAGGAGGCTTCGAAACCGCTGTCAGCGCAACCGAGTATTACTACCCGCTTAGAACCCAGTTTCTCCGCCATTTCCCCGAGATACTGCTCTGGGCGTGCATCCACATTTGGAGCATTGAAAACGGTTGTCGCATCAAAGACGCTCATACCGCTCGCTTCAAAACGTTTGGCAAGAGCTTCGTGCTTCAGCGATCGTGTAGGAAACAGAGCGATGATCATGAAAGACAATTCCTTATTTGCCGCCCAAGACAAAAACGGGGACACGTACCATTTAATGGCGCGCCAACCCACAAAAACGAGCGAGAAATCAGTACGGGGAAATTGGTACGTGTCCCCGTTTATTCCAGTTGTGGGGCGGTCCGGCGCAGAACTAGGCGCGGGTACGCCTTATGAACTGGGTGCTGATCGTCATCAGCATGACGGGGATTGGAGGCAACACACGCCCAGTCATCCGGACGAGAGTCAGGACCCATGGTGGCGATTGCGCCATGCGCCCCCGATCCCCCGGTTTCCCCAAGGGCAGGCAAGCTCGTGATGAAGGGGGAGAAACGGTTGTTCGGCGTCGCATCCCCGCTACCCTCACCCCACCAAATGCAGTAAAACCGCCGAGGCGCTGTTTCTTCCCCGCCCACGCGGTTGCACACCTCGCGGGGATCGGCTATAGCCCGCCGCTCGAAAGATTACTGTGGCGCGATGCCAGACAAAAAGTCGCCGCCCGCCGAGTTGAGGCGGCGCTTGCATTTAAGGAACAGGACCGATGAGCAACATCGTTCTCACCGTTGACGTTCGTGAAGGTATTGGCAAGGGCGCCGCGCGCGCTGCCCGCCGTGAAGACCTCGTGCCGGGCGTTCTCTATGGCGGCAAGCTGGGTCCGGTCTCGATCAACCTGCGCGGCAATGAAGTCCGCAAGGCTCTGCTGACCGGCAACTTCCTCTCCAACATGATGGAGCTGGATCACGAAGGTAAGCGCCAGTCCGTCATCGCTCGCGACATCCAGTTCCACCCGGTGTCCGACAAGGTCATGCACGTTGACCTGTTCCGCGTCGACGAAGACTCCAAGATCAACGTGGAAATCCCGGTCCGCTTCATCAATGAAGGCGCATCCCCGGGCATGAAGCGCGGCGGCGTCCTCAACATCGTCCGCCACGACGTCGAACTGCTGGTTCCGGCCGGCAAGATCCCAGATTTCATCGAAGCCGACCTGACCGGCCTCGACATCGGCGATTCGGTGCACATCTCCGCCATCAAGCTGCCGGAAGGCGCCACACCGACGATCACCGATCGCGACTTCACCGTTGCCACGCTGCAGGGCTCGCGCGCTGTACTCAAGGCTGACGAAGAAGAAGGCGCTGAAGCAGAAACCGCTGAAGGTGAAGCTGCTGAAGGCGGCGACGAGGCCTAAGCTCTCGCGCCCTGCTCCACCTGCGGAGCAGACACGCTGTTTCAAAGGCCGCGACTCGCAAGGGTTCGCGGCCTTTTGCTGAGAAAAGCCAGGTCACGCCATGATGATCCTCGCCGGGCTCGGCAATCCCGAGCCGAAATACCTCAAGAACCGTCACAATGTGGGCTTCATGGCGCTCGACGTCATGGCGCAGGCTTTCCATTGCGGGCCGTGGCGCAAGCGCTTTCAGGGCCTGGCCACTGATCTGGTCATCGGCTCGGAAAAACTGCTCCTGCTCAAGCCGCAGACTTTCTACAATAATTCCGGCCATTCCATTGGCGAGGCGGCGAAATTCTTCAAGGTTCCGCCGGAGAAGGTCATCGTCTTCCATGATGAGCTCGACCTCGCCCCGGGCAAGTTTCGCCTGAAGATGGGCGGCGGCGCGGCCGGCAATAACGGCATCAAGTCGACCACCAGCCAGCTCGGCCCGAATTTCCGCCGCGGCCGCATCGGCGTCGGCCATCCCGGCGATCGCAACAAGGTCACCGGCTATGTGCTGTCGGATTTTTCCAAATCAGAGGAGGCCTGGCTGATCGACCTGCTCGACGCTATCGCCGCTTCGGTCGATCTCCTGGCCAAGGGCGAGTTTGACGCCTTCCAGACCCAGGTCACGCACAAGGCCCCGGCCCCGGAGCCGGTCAAACGCGGCAAGCCGGACACGGACTAGGCCCGTAACAGCACAGAATATCGATTTCCGCCGCAAGAGCGCTTATAAGCCGCGGCGAGACAGGCAAGGACGAGGACATTATGGGTTTCAAATGCGGCATTGTGGGCCTTCCGAACGTCGGCAAGTCCACCCTCTTCAACGCCCTGACGCAGACCGCGGCAGCCCAGGCGGCAAACTACCCGTTCTGCACCATTGAGCCCAATGTCGGTGATGTGGCCGTGCCCGAACCGCGCCTGGCCAAGCTGGCGGAGATCGCCCAGTCCAAGGAAGTCCTGCCGGCCCGGATGAATTTCGTCGATATTGCCGGCCTCGTCGCCGGCGCGTCCAAGGGCGAAGGCCTGGGCAATCAGTTCCTCGCCAATATCCGTGAAACCGACGCCATCGCCTATGTGCTGCGCTGTTTCGATGATGATGACGTGACCCATGTCGCCAACAAGATCGACCCGCTGGCCGACCTTGAGACCGTTGAGACCGAGCTGATGCTGGCGGATCTGGAAAGCCTCGAGAAGCGTCGCACCAATTTGGACAAGAAAGCCAAGTCCGGTGACAAGGAGGCCAAGGCCACCCTCGCCCTGGTCGATATCGCCCTGGAACAGCTCAATAATGGCAAGCCGGCGCGGTTTGCCGAGATTTCCAAGGATGACGAGAAAGCCTGGCGCGGCCTGCAGCTCCTGACCACCAAACCGGTCCTCTTCATCGCCAATGTCGATGAGGCCTCGGCCGCCGACGGCAATGCCTACTCTGAAATCGTCATCAAACGTGCCGAGGAAGAAGGCGCCCAGGCCGTTGTCATCTCGGCCAAGATCGAGAGCGAGCTGGCGCTGCTGGAAGACGAGGAAGAGCGTGCGGAATATCTCGAGACCATCGGCCTGACCGAACCCGGTCTCGATCGTCTGATCCATACGGGCTACTCCCTGCTCGGCCTGCAGACCTATTTCACCGCCGGCCCGAAAGAGGCCCGGGCCTGGACCATTCATGAAGGCTGGACCGCGCCGCAGGCGGCCGGCGTTATCCATGGTGATTTCGAGAAGGGCTTCATCCGCGCCGAGACGATCGCCTATGAGGACTACGTCGAGTGCGGCGGGGAAAGCGCGGCCAAGGAAGCCGGCAAGATGCGCGCGGAAGGCAAGGACTACATCGTCAAGGACGGCGATGTGATGCACTTCCGTTTCAACGTCTAGCCGCTCGCCGTTACCCGGTCGAACACGCTCACATCCTTCATGCACTGCGCCATGATCATGGCGCCTTCCAGCCGGGCGACGAGTTCCAGCGCTGCGGCCTCGCGGGCCTGGGCATCGCCCAGGTCCGGATCGGTCTCCAGCGCTGCGAGGAGCCAGTCGCGGGTCCGCTCAAAGAAGGCCCGAGCCGCCTCGGCCACCGGCCCGGGCAGGCTGGCACTTTCCGCACCGAGTACGCCGCACAGGCACATCAGGTTTTCCTCGACCAGAGCAGTGCGGAAACCGGCGATGAAGGCCTGGCGTTTCTGCACCGCAGAACGGCTGTCGCGGGGGTCACCCAGACTGTCGAGGAAGCGGTCATTATAGCGCTGCGTCATAGCCACGCCGAGCGCTTCCTTGGTCGGGAAATGATAGTGCACGCTGGCGGACTTGATCCCGACTGTGCTGGCCAGGTCACGGAAGCTGAAACCGCCATAGCCGCCCTGTCGCGCCAGCCCTTCGGCCACGTCGAGGATTTTGTCCGCTGTTCCTGCCCGGTCCATGGGCCGTGCTCCCGGCGTTTCTATCATGTGATAGATAGGTGCAGGCGGGTCCGGGCGCAATATTGCCAGCGACCGGCGAGACAACACGCTTGCGGTCCGGCGCGCAGCGGCTCACAGTCGCGCCTTCCATGACCACATCCTCCCCGACCCCCAGCGCATCGCCCTCCAGTGACGCCTCCGACCTGCCGCTTCCGCTCTGGGAGCTGGTGGCGTTGATGGTGGCCATTACCGGCCTGGTCGCCCTGTCCATCGACATGATGCTCCCGGCTCTGGACGATATCGCTGCCGATCTCGACGTGGCCCGGGCCAATAGCCAGCAGAATGTGATCTCGGCCTACCTGCTCGGCTTTGCCGTGGCCCAGATCATCTATGGCCCGCTTTCGGACCGGTTCGGTCGCAAGCCGGTGATGATGGGGGCGATCGGGGTCTACCTGATCGTGACACTGATCTGCGCCATGACGCCCAGCTTCACCCTCTTGCTGACCGCACGCTTTGCCCAGGGCGCGGCGGCCGCGGCCAGCCGGGTCATTACCGTGGCGATTGCCCGCGACCTGACCTCCGGCCGGCGCATGGCCGAGATCATGTCGCTGGTGATGACCGCTTTCATGGCCGTGCCGGTCCTCGCTCCGGCGATGGGCCAGGTGATCATGGTCGTGGCCGACTGGCGCTGGATCTTCGGCGCCCTCTTCGTCTTCGGCATTGCGCTCCTGGCCTGGATCCATATCCGTCTGCCTGAAACCCTGCATCCGGAATACCGGGTTCCGCTCAAGGTCCGCACGACAATAGCGACCTTTGCGGAAGCCCTGCGGAACCGGCAGCTTTTCGGCTACACGCTCGCAGCGATGGCGTTCTTCGGCGGGCTCTATGCCTTCCTCAACTCCTCGCAGCAGGTGTTTATCGGCACCTATGGGCTGGGCGATAATCAGTTTCCCCTGGCCTTCGCCATCATTGCCACCGGCATGGGCGCAATGAGCTTTATCAATTCGCGCCTCGTGCAAAGGCTGGGACAGCGACGCCTGGCTCACACGGCCCTGATCGTCTTTACCTCGGTCAGCCTGATCCATGCCGCCAGCCTGCTCGCCGGTGTGCACAGTACGGCGGCCTTCCTGGTACTGCTTGCCATCGCCCTGGCCGCACTTGGCCTGATCGCGGCCAATTTCTCTTCCATTGCCATGGAGCCCATGGGTCATATCGCCGGCACGGCCTCGGCCGCCTACGGCATGGTCAGCGGGGTTGGCGGTACGTTTGTGGGCTGGGCCATCGGCCAGCTTTACGACGGCACCGCCATTCCGCTGATTGCCGGACAGGCGCTGATGGGCGCGGCGGCCATTGCGATTGTGCTTGTCACCGAGCGCGGGCGCCTATTCGGTACCGGGGATGAAACCCATCACTAAAAGGGGACAGACATGACGTTCGAAACGATCCGCTACGAGGTCGAGGACGCGATCGCGACCATCACCATGCACCGGCCGCACCGGCTCAACGCCTTCACCTATGAAATGGGCGACGAGATCATGGCGGCGTTCGACGCCGCCGACGCCGATGACGCGGTCAAGGCGATCATCGTCACCGGTTCACCGCCGGCCTTTTGTGCCGGTGCCGACCTGTCGACCGGGGTTGAGACCTTCGACATGGTCGCCCAGACGCAGCATGACGGCACATTTGACCCCAAGGATCCCAAATGGCGGGACCGCGGCGGTGTGCTCAACCTGCGCATCTGGAATTCCCTCAAGCCGGTGATCGCGGCGATCAATGGCGCCTCGGTGGGGATCGGAGCGACCATGATCCTGCCGATGGATATCCGCCTGGCGTCGGTTGATGCCAAATTCGCCTACCCCTTCGCGCGCCGCGGTATTATCTGGGACGGCTGCGCGAGCTGGTTCCTGCCCCGTGTCGTGGGCATTTCGACCGCAATGGACTGGGGCCTGACGGGGCGGACATTCCCGGCCGCCGAAGCCTTTGAGGCGGGTCTCGTTGCCCGTGTCCTGCCCGCTGAGGATCTGATGGCGGAAGCGCGCGACCGGGCACGCCAGATCGCTGAACGGTGCTCGCCGGTCTCGCTGGCCATGATGCGCCGGATGGCGTGGCGCATGCAGGGAGCAGCTCACCCGATGGAGGCCCATCGGATTGAATCGGTCGGTATTCTGGAAGCCGGCATGGGCGACGACGCCAAGGAAGGCGTGATGTCCTTCCTCGAAAAACGGCCGCCGGAATTCCCTGGAAAGGTATCGAGCGATCTGCCCTCCTGGCATCCCTGGTGGGACGAGGCAGGGGAAAACTACTAGCACGTTCCCGTCGCGCGGTTTGCCAGCCCCCTATAGTTTCGGGCCATCAATAATGGTCCGTCGGGGGACAGACATGACCGCAACCACACTCGCTTCACCCAATCGTTCTCGGCTGGGGCTCTATCTGGGCATTATCCTGCTCGGCCCGCTCAGCTATCTCGCTCATGAGTTCGGCCACTGGGCCGCCGGGGAGATGCTCGGCGTGGACATGTGGATGACGCTGAACAAGGCGGGACCGGCATCGGGATCCTATGGCTCGCAGACCTATGCGCTGATTGTGGCGCTCGCAGGCCCGGCCGTCACCGTGGCCCTTGGGGTGCTGGCTTACCTGTGGGCCCGTGCAACCGGATCATTTCTCGCTTACGGCCTGCTATTCTTCCAGTTCATGCTTCGCGTTGTTGCCGGCGGCATCACCATGACAGGCCCCTACCCGAATGATGAGGCCCTGGCCGGCATTATTCTGGGCATCGGACCCTATCCGATCACCATCGGTGTCGCGGCCTTGCTTCTGGCTCTGACCTGGGATGCCGCGCGACGCCTGCGTCCGCACTGGGCGCATAATATCGGCGCCTATGCCGTCAGCAGTCTGCTGATCACGACGATCGTTTTTTCGGACCGTTTCCTGCGGGACATGAATATCCAGCTGCTTTAATCGTCAGCCAGGTCTTCCAGGTCCTCGTCGGTGAAGGCGCCATCCACGCGCCAGCCATAGCCATCGCCCTGTGCCAGGGTATCTGCCAGCCACGGCATGGCGCCGACGAGTTGCTCTTCCAGCGTCCAGGGTGGGTTGACGATCACCACGCCGGCCCCGGCGAGCTTGCCTTCACTGGCCAGGTCACGCACCCAGAGATCAGCCCGCAGGATTTTCTCCGGATCAATGCCCTGCTCGGTGATCAGCCAGTGCGCCAGCCCGGCATCGAACCGGTCAGCGGCCCAGAGATTCTTCAACGAACGCCAGAACACATAGGTCCCGGTTGGCCATTTGCCGATCGCGCCCATAACCGCTTCGGCCATGTGGGCGAGTTCATCCCGATCCTCGAACGGCGGGTCCACCAGCACCAGACCGCGCTTTTCCGGCGGCGGCACCAGAGCCTGGATGGCCTTGTAGCCATCGCGCTTTTCCACCTTCACGCGCTTGTCGCGCTTATAGCGGTCGTCCAGCGTCACCGAGTCGGCGGCATGCAGCTCGCACAGATGCATGCGGTCAGTTTCACGAAGTAGGCGCGCCGCGATTTCCGGCGACCCCGGATAGGATTTCAACCCGCCCGGGTTCATCTCACGGATCAGGTTGAGATACGGCGCGAGCGCTGGGCGAGCCGCTTCGGGGATATCCGCATCCAGCAATTTGCCGATACCGTCTTTCCATTCCGGAGAGCGCTCAGCCTCGTCCGATTCGAGGTTGTAAGCGCCGATGCCGGAATGGCTGTCGATATAGCGCACCGGTTTGGGCTTGGCCTTGAGATGCTCGAGGCAAAGGGTGAGGACGAGATGTTTGAGAATGTCGGCGAAATTGCCGGCATGAAAAGCGTGTCGATAATTCATGCGTCTGCCCTACCCCAACTTGGCTTTTGCCCCAAGTCTTGCCGTACAGGCCGGTCACTTCACGCCAGCCCTGTGGCTGACTAGACTGCCGCCAAATCATTGGGGAGACCATTCATGTTCCGTACCCTCACTGCTGCGCTGGCCGCGGCTACGCTGAGTTTTGTGCCGTCACAGGCGCAGGAGAACGCAGAGACGCCGGAGCCGCGCGTCTATGAAAGCCGCGGTCAGGTGACCATTGGCGAGCAGCGCATCCGCTACTCCGTCACCGCCGGCGAAACTTTCCTGCACGACAGCGACGGCAATCCGACGGCATCAATCTTCACCACCGCTTACATCGCCGACAATATGGGCGATCCGCGTACCCGCCCGGTGGCCTTTGTGTTCAATGGCGGTCCGGGTTCGGCCAGCTTGTGGCTGCATATGGGCGTGTTCGGCCCGCAGCGCCTGGCGCTGCCCAACGCGGTCGATGACGGGGCTGCGCCCTATGATGTCGTCGAGAACGTCCACTCCATCCTCGATGTGGCCGATCTCGTATTCGTCGACCCGGTCGGCACGGGCTGGAGCCGGGCGCTGGGCGAGACGGAGCCATCGGAGTTCTGGGGCGTCAATGAAGATGCCGAAAGCCTGGCCGCCTTCATCCGCCTCTGGCTGAGCGAGAACCGGCGCTGGAATTCGCCGAAATACCTGCTTGGTGAGAGCTATGGCACGCTGCGCATCGGCGCCCTGCTGAACGAGCTGGAAGGCGGCTATACCGACGTCGCCATCAATGGCGTGGCCCTGATCTCGACCGTGCTCGATTTCCGCTATGACGACACCTCGCCGGGGAATGATATCGGCTATGTCGGCCTGATGCCCGGCTTTGCTGCGACGGCCTGGTATCACAACAAGGTCGATCGCTCGGCCTGGAATAATGATATCGAGGCTTTCCTCGCCGATGCCCGCGAGTTTGCCATCGAGGAATACATGCCGGCCCTGATGTATGGCGTCACCCTCGACGCCAATCGCCAGGCCAGTGTCATCTCGGGCCTGGCAAGCTTCACCGGCTTGTCGGAAGACTTCCTCGAGCGCGCCAATATGCGCGTCTCCCTGCGTCGCTTCCAGCGCGAGCTGCGCCGCGATGAAGGCCTGTCGGTCGGCCGACTGGACAGCCGTTTCACCGGTGTCGAGATTGACGGCGTCGGCGAAGGTCCGGAAACCGATCCGAGCTTCTACGGCATCGATGCCAGCTTCACGGCCTCCATGCTGGATTATTTCACCCGCACGCTCGGCGTCGAAATCACGGAATACTATTCCACTATTGGCGGCGTGCGCGGCTGGAACTGGGACACCGGCCAGTCCGGCGGCAATGAGTACATCAATGTCGTGCCGTGGGTGTCGCGCGCCATGCGCCAGAACTCCGATCTCGAAGTCCTCGTGGCCCAGGGCTATTACGACCTGGCAACGCCTTTCTTCTCGGCAGAGCTGATGTTCAACCAGCCCGGTTTCGACCAGGACCGCGTGACCTTCACCTATTATGAAGCCGGTCACATGATGTACATCCACGAGCCGTCCCTCGAGACGTTTGCCCAGGATGTTCGGGATCTGATCGCCGACTGATCCGTCGGAGCGAATTGAGAATGAGCCGCCCGCCGTTCGCGGTGTGGCGGCTTATTCGCCCTCGTAGGACACCAGCGAGGATACCGGTACGCCGAGCGCCTCGATGCGCTTGGCGCCCCCCAGATCCGGCAGGTCGATCACAAAGGCCGCGCCAACGACCGTTGCACCGGCGCGCTGCAGCAGCTTGATGGACGCTTCGGCGGTGCCGCCGGTGGCGATCAGGTCATCCACCAGCAGAATACGATCGCCCTCATTGACGGCATCAACGTGGATCTCGATCGCGTCGACCCCGTATTCCAGCTCATATTCCTCGATCAGCGTACGATGCGGCAGCTTGCCCTTCTTTCGAACCGGCGTGAAACCGACCGAGAGCTGATGTGCCACAGCGCCGCCGAGGATGAAGCCTCGCGCTTCGGTGCCGGCCACCCGGTCGATCTTGGTCCCGGCCCAGGGATGGACCATCAGATCGACAGCGATACGGAAGGCCCGCGCATCACCAATCAGCGTGGTGACGTCGCGAAACATGATGCCCGGCTTGGGATAGTCGGGAATGGTGCGGATCGCGGATTTGAGGTCCATGGCGTTTGTCCCTGAGCGCGCTAGATCGGGTTTTCGTACGGGTTTGGAAAGTCTTCCTCAAGCGCCCCGGCTTCCCAGGCGAGAAATTCCTCATCCGCCAGCAGCTGGTCGCAATAGGCCTGGGCCTCGCTGTGCAGGTCAACCGCATAGGTTCTGAAACGGGTCGCGGCCGGGGTGAAGAAGGCGTCTGCAATCGACCACTCGCCGAACAGATAGGGGCCGGGCCGCGTCGCGACATCATGCCAAAGCGCCTGCATCAGGGCGATGTCCATACGGGTGGCATCGTTCAGCTCGATTGCGGCCGGCTGCCGGCCGAGATCCATCGGGCAGTGCTGGCGCAGCGCGAGGAAACCGGCATGCATGGCACAGGCGGCCGCGCGGGCGCGGTGGCGCAGCGGCGCCGAAGCGGGCCAGAGCGAGGGCACTTGTTCTGACGCCCACTCACAAATTGCCAGCGAGTCCCAGATCACACCGTCTTCGGTATGCAGGGCCGGAACGGTGCCGCCGGGTGAAATCCCCGAGATCGTCGAACGGGTGTCGACATCATTGAGCGGAACCAGCACCTCTTCGAAATCCAGCCCGGACTTCTTGAGCACCTGCCAGGCCCGCAGAGACCAGCTCGAAAAACGGCGATTGCCGATGAAAAGCCTGGGTTTGGACACGTCAGGCCTCGCTCAGCTCGGTCGTGCGGGCGCGGGTCAGGGCAATCTGGCAATCGAGGACAACATCACGGCGGGACTCCTCGCTCAGGATCATCAGAGCACCCCGGCGTGCGCACTCGGCGTCACGATAGGCCGTCCAGGCGCTCTGAGCGGCCTCCAGAGCCGCAGACGCGCCGAACATGCCACCGGTGTCCAGATCAGCAAGCTCGGCCTCCTCAGCCGCCCCTGCCGCCGCCACAGCCATCGCAGCCTCGGCCTCCTGCAACAAATCACCCAGGCAATTATGCCGGGCGCGCGGATTGGTCAGGTGGGCCGCACACTCCACAGCGGGACGCGGCAAGGTGACCGGCTGCTGAAGCACCAGCATGACAGTGGAACCCAGAACCAAACTCAGCATGACATCCCCCGCTGCACATCCGGCACAACAAAACGCGCCGGGCCGCCTTTATGGACGACGGCTGGCAGCGGCAAAAGACCTGGTGGGGCGAATTCCCTCAATCCGCTGCAAAAACGCGCGGGACCAGGCTGGCGAGACGTTCCACGGCCGCTCCGAGACGGTGGCTCGGCGGGGTCACGATCGAGGTGTCCAGACAGGTCTCGATCCCGTCCGGCGAGGCGGTCCGCTGCGTAGCAGCCAGCGTGGTCGCCAGCTGGCCCAGCATGGCCTTCGCCTTCTTGGTATTGCCCTGCATGACTTCCAGCACACCGGCGACGTCGACACTGTCCTCGCCCTCGTGCCAGCAGTCGTAGTCGGTGACCATGGCCACGGCGGCATAGGGCAGCTCGGCTTCACGGGCGAGCCGCGCCTCGGGCATGTTGGTCATGCCGATCACGTCCAGTCCCCAGCTGCGGTAGAGCTCGCTCTCCGCGCGGGTGGAAAACTGCGGTCCTTCCATCACCAGGTATGACCCGCCCATGGTCGCAGCGATGCCGGACGCCTGGGCGGCGTCATAGGCCATCTTGCTCAGCCGTGAGCACACCGGGTCGGCCATCGGAACATGGGCGATACAGCCCTCGCCGAAAAAGCTCATCGGGCGTTGCCGGGTGCGGTCGACATACTGATCGACGAAGACGAAATGGCCCGGCGCATACTCCTCCCGCAGGGAACCGCAGGCGGAGACCGCCAGGATATCGGTACAACCGGCCTGTTTCAGCGCCGCGATATTCGCTTTGTAGGGCAGTTCGGACGGGGACAGGGTGTGCCCCGAGCCATGGCGCGGCAGGAAGACAAAATTGACGCCATTGAGTTCACCGAAGGTCAGCTCGGCGGACGGAAACCCCCAGGCGGTTTCCCAGGCCTGGGTCCGGACATTTTCCAGCCCTTCCAGGGCGTAGAGGCCGGAACCGCCGATTACGCCAATTGTCCACTTGCTCATCATCTTGCTCCGTCGTCTCCACGAAAAAGGCCGCGGACATGCGCCGCGGCCTTATTCAACTCAAGGCTCAGCCCAGCCTAGTGCTTCACATTCGCCCAGATCTGGCGGTAGGCCAGATAGACCAGGATGGTCAGGACGAACAGGAAGAGCAGGACCATGAGGCCGGTCTGCTTGCGCACATCCATGTGCGGATCCGCAGCCCAGGTCAGGAAGACAGCGATATCTTCCGCCATCTGTTCCTTGGTGGCCTCGGTGCCGTCGGCATATTCGATCAGGCCATCAACCAGCTGCGGCGCCATCGAGATCGGGCCGAAATACTCGTTGTAGTACTGGCCAGCACCCATTTCGACGCCTTCCGGCGCGTCCGTATAGCCCAGCATCAGCGAGCGGACATAATCCGTGCCGTGATGGCGGGCGCGGGTCATGACCGACAGATCCGGCGGCAGGGCACCATTGTTGGAACCGCGAGCAATCTGCTCGTTCTCATACGGAGCCGGGAAGGTGTCAGCCGGGATACCCGGGCGGATGCGCGGATCACCGGCATCATCCACCTCGCCATTCCACTGACGCGTGTAGGACGCGGCCAGCTGCATGACGAGCGGGTTGTCATTGGCGTTCGGGAAGCGCTCGTCCTCAAAGGGACCACCACGCTCACCGAGATTACGGAAGCTCAGCAGGTCCATCGAGTGGCACGAGGCACAGACTTCGACATAGATCTGGTAGCCACGCTGAACCGCAGCACGATCATACGTGCCGAACGGTCCGGCATGGTGCCAGTGATGGTGTTCCGGAGCCTTGTAATCGCCCGGAGCAGCACCCGCAGCGGCGGACAGTCCAAGCGCGGCCAGACCGGCTGCAATAAGACGGGTCATTTTCATGATCTTGATCCTTATTCCGCCGGCTGGGCGTTGGTGTTGTTGCCCAGGACCGCTGCCTCGATCGACGCAGGACGTTCCTTCGGTTTCTCGACAATGCCCATAACCGGGAGCACGACGAGGAAGTAGGCGAAGTAGTACAGCGTCAGGAACTGGCCGAAGTAGAGGAATTTGAAGCCCTCAATGCCGAGCACGTAATCATCCGGGTTCTTCGCACCGCACCAGCCCAGGCCGAAGCAGGCCAGGACGAAGAAGATGAAGAACCAGCGCGTCAGCGGACGATAGCGCATGGAGCGAACCTTGGACGTGTCCAGCCACGGCAGGACAAACAGGATCGCGATGGCGCCGAACATCAGCAGCACGCCGCCCAGCTTCGCATCGATCGGGCCGATGTCGAAGGTGATGGCACGCAGGATCGCGTAGAAGGGCAGGAAATACCATTCCGGAACGATGTGAGCCGGGGTCGAGAGCGGGTTGGCTTCGATGAAGTTGTCCGCGTGACCCAGAACGGTCGGCAGGAAGAAGACGAAGACACAGAATACCATCAGGTAGACCAGGATCGCGAAGCCGTCCTTGACCGTGTAGTACGGGTGGAAGGGCAGCGTGTCCTTCTTGCCGTCATCACCGCCACGCACGTCGAGACCAACGGGGTTGCCATTGCCCGGAACGTGCAGCGCCCAGATGTGCAGGCCGACAACGCCGGCGATCACGAAGGGCAGGAGGTAGTGCAGCGAGAAGAAGCGGTTCAGCGTGGCCTGACCGACCGAGAAACCGCCCCACAGCCATTCACGGATCGCATCACCGACAAACGGCAGCGCACCGATCAGGTTGGTGATCACGATGGCGCCCCAGTAGGACATCTGGCCCCACGGCAGGACGTAGCCCATGAAGGCCGTGGCCATCATCAGCAGGTAGATCACAACGCCCAGGATCCACAGCACCTCGCGCGGCGCCTTGTAGGAACCGTAATAGAGGCCGCGGAACATGTGCAGATAGACAGCGACGAAGAAGAAGGCCGCGCCATTGGCGTGCATGGACTGGATCATCCAGCCGAAGTTCACGTCACGGCGAATACGCTCGACACTGTCGAAAGCGTAGGCTTCGTGCGGCACGTAGTGCATCGCCAAAACAATACCGGTGACGATCTGGATCATCAGGAAGATCGCGAGGATCCCGCCGAAGGTCCACCAGTAGTTCAGGTTACGCGGCGTCGGGAAGTCGACGAAGCTGTCCCAACCGAGTCGGATGATCGGCAGGCGCGTGTCGAGCCACTTGGTAAAGCCGGTTTTCGGTTCGTAAGTCGAAGGTCCACTCATGCTACAGCCCACCCAGAGTTAGCGCGTTCTTCATCGTTCAGACCAATTTTCACGGTCGTCTCGCTTTCGAAGAAATAGTCCGGTACCGGCAGGTTTTCAGGGGCCGGGCCGCGACGGATGCGCGCAGACTTGTCGTAGTGAGATCCGTGGCACGGGCAGTACCAGGCATTGTATTCGCCGCCCGCATTCGTCTCCTGGCTCGTCGGCACGCAGCCCAGGTGGGTGCAATTGCCTTTGACGATCAGGAATTCCGGACGAAGCACACGGTTGGCGTCGAGCGCCGGCGTGCCATCGGGCAGGTTTTCGTTACGGGCATCCTCATCGGGCAGAGCCGACAATTCCACATCGCGAGCCTCTGCCACCTCTTCTTCCGTGCGGTGACGGATGAAGACCGGCGCACCGCGCCACATCACCGTCATTTCCGAGCCCGGAAGGAGCTGGGAAACATCGACCCGGATGGAACCCAGGGCCAGCGTATCCGCTGCCGGGTTCATCTGATCGACGAATGGCCAAATCACAAGACCGCCGCCAACAGCGGTCGCGCCGCCTGCAGCGATATAGATGAAGTCGCGGCGGGAGGGTTCTTCCCCGTGTCCGTCAAGCGCGCCGTTTTCTTCCGTCACGAGCCGACCTCTTCTCTTCTATCTTGGGGAGCCGGACGGCATCCCCTGCCCCAGAAAATCGACACCAAATCCGGGGTCCGGACTTGACGTCGCATAACCGATCGTCGATGGGCGTGTCGCAGCGCCACAGAGCGTGGCGTACACTTCCCGAATTTCGACGTGAGCGCGGCTTAGAATGCGTATCGTTTTTTTTCAACCTGATATTCCGCAGAACCTCGGAGCGGCCATGCGTGTCGCAGCCTGTTTCGGGGCCGGTATGGACATTATCGAGCCATGCGCTTTTCCCCTTACAGCAAAAGGGATTAGGAAGGCTGCGATGGACTATCAGGCGGCCATTTCGCCCCTCCGGCACGCCTCCTGGGGCCACTACACATCAAGTGCAGACGCGGCAATTGGTCGCCTCGTTCTGTTTACGACCAAAGCCGCTGACAACCTTTGGGATTTCTCCTTCAGGCCTGATGACCGCCTGCTTTTCGGCCGCGAAAGCGCCGGTGTGCCGGATGAAGTGCACAATTCGGCGGACGCCCGCGTGGTGATACCGATTCGCCCCGAAACCCGCTCACTCAACGTGGTGGTCAGCGCTGGAATCGCGCTGGCGGAAGCGCAGCGGCAACTCGGTTGAGCCTAGCGCAGACCCGCATCTTCGAAGCGGTGCTTCATACGGGCATAGGCGATCAGGTCAGCCGCCATCAACACGCCGACGAGCTTGTCGCTATCGACAACATAGAGACGGTCGAGATGATGGTGCTGGATCCGGCGGAGGGCCGTATCAGCTCCGGTGTGGGCGTCGATCACCTGGCCAGCCTCCGGTTTGACAGCGATCTCCCCCACCCGCTTGTCGGCGCGCTCGTCCCGCGCCACGGCCTCGGCTTCGCGCACCCCTGCCCCTCCCACCAGATGTGTGCCATCCACCACGGGACACCAGTCGCGATGATGCAGAACCAGTTTCTCGCGGATAAAGGTCTCGACGCTGGAGCGCGCATCGGCAGTCTCGAGCCCGGGCTGGATCAGGTCGGAGACCCTTTGGTCCCGCAAGGCCAGGCGGGTCTCGTGCTGCAGCCGCGCCGAGCGCGCCGCCGAACGCAGGAAAAAACCGATCAGTACCCACCACAACCCCGCCGCCGTCCCCGCGAGAAGCAGGACCAGCACACCATTGACAATCAGGAAAACAGCAAAAGCCTCACCGGCAATGCTGGCGATCCGGGTCGCTTGGCGCTGAGAGGTTCCGAACATCCACAGGATAGCGCGCAAGACGCGCCCGCCGTCGAGCGGAAAGGCCGGCACCATGTTGAACAGAGCCAGGATGAGATTGATCAGGCCGAGATAACCCAGCACCAGGGCAAGAGGCAGCCAGCTGGATTGCAACCCCGGCAGGTCCGAAGCCAGGAAGAACACTGCAGACAGGAACAGGCTCATCAAGGGCCCGGCCAGCGCCATGACGAGTTCAACCAGGGGCCTGTCCGGTTCCTCCTCCAGCTCGGCCGCTCCGCCGAAAAGGAAAAGCGTCACATGATTGATCGGCAGGCCGAAGGCCCGGCCAACAAAAGTGTGCGACAGCTCGTGGGCGACGATCGACACGGTCAGCCCGATCACAGCCAGAACAGCCATGGCCACATAGGTTTCAGTGCTGAGCCCGGCCTCCGCTTCAGGAAAGAAACCGACTGCCAGCGACCAGGCGACAAGAAGCACCAGGAAGAGCCAGGAAGGCTCGGCCCGGACGATGACGCCGTAGATTTTCACTGAGAAGATGTAAGGCCGCATCCTGCCAATGTAGGCGAAGAAACCGTCATCGAGCCAGCTTTGTCGAAGGTTTTCGCTGCAGCCGGGCGGTGCAGACGCCAAGCGACTTGCATTTGCGGCGCTTCCAGCCCATATGCAGGGTCAACACGCCGCGCGTAGGCCTCCCGCAACCGGGAGTTCGCGGCCCTACAGGATCTTAGAGCGATCCACTGCGCCCTGATGCGCTTCGCCGGACGGCTGATCTACGCTCATTTCGTTCATTTGATTTTTGCGCTCCGGCCCGGCCGGCTGCGCCCTTTATGGTATTTGAATTGACCCTTTTCTCCGAACTCGGACTGGCCCAGCCGGTCCAAAAAGCCGTCGATGAAGCCGGCTACACCCAGCCGACCCCGATCCAGGCCCAGGCAATCCCCGTGCTGCTGGAAGGTCGTGATCTCGTGGGCATTGCCCAGACCGGTACCGGCAAGACCGCAGCTTTTGTCCTGCCGCTTCTGACCCGACTGGCCGCCAGCGACGAACGTGCCGGACCGCGCGGCTGCCGCGCCTTGATCCTCGCCCCAACCCGCGAGCTCGCCGCCCAGATCGGCGACAGCATCGAGACCTATTCCAAACACCTCAAGCTCAGCCACACCGTGATCGTCGGCGGCGTAAAACCCCGGCCGCAGATCAAGCGGCTGGAACCGGGCGTCGACATTCTTGTCGCAACGCCGGGACGCCTGCTGGATCATGCCGGCAGCGGTGTCCTCCGCCTCGACAAAATCAAGACGGTCGTACTCGATGAAGCCGACCAGATGATGGATCTCGGCTTCATGCCGGCAATCCGCCAGATCATGAGCAAGCTGCGCAGCACCCGACAGACATTGCTCTTCTCGGCCACCATGCCCAAGCCGATCCGGCAACTGGCCAACCAGTTCCTGACGGACCCGGCCGAAATCGCCGTCACCCCGCAATCCAAGCCGGTCGAACGCATCGAGCAGAAAGTCATGCTCGTCGAGCGGTCGGAAAAGCGTGATGCCCTGCGCGACATCCTGGCGGACCGGGAGGTCGAGCGCGCGATCGTATTCTCACGCACCAAGCACGGCGCCAACCGGATCGTCCAGAACCTCGGCAAGGACGGTCTCGAGGCCGTCGCGATCCATGGCAATAAGAGCCAGAACCAGCGCGAAAAGGCTCTGGAGGCCTTCAAATCCGGCGATGTGAAGATCATGGTCGCCACCGATATCGCCGCCCGCGGCATCGATATCGACAATGTCTCCCACGTGGTGAATTTCGATCTGCCCAATGTACCGGAAGTCTATGTCCACCGCATCGGACGGACCGCGCGGGCGGGCACGGATGGTGTCGCCATCTCACTGGTTGAAATGGATGACCGCATCCTGCTGCGCGATATCGAGAAGACGATCGGCTTCCATCTCACCGAGGAGGGTGCGGACCTGCACTGCCCCAAGCCGGCCAAGAAACCCCAGCGTGGTCAGCGCAATAAAGGCGGAGGCCGCTCCGGCGGGCAACGCCGCGATGGCGCTCAGGGCCAGCAGAAATCACAGCGCAGCCAGGGCCAGAAGCCGGCCAATGCCTCCGCTGGTTCGCAAGCGAAGCGTCGCCCGCGGCGGCGGCCGCGCAAATCCGGAGCTGCAGCGGCCTAGGCCGCGCGCAGCTTGCTCAGGAAGGCGGTGATGTTTTCGCGCATCGCCCTGGACTGGGCTTGCAGATCATCCACCTCACCGGCAACGGCGCGGCAGGCTTCATAAGCTGAGCGCGCGCCCTCTCCGACCCGCGAGACAAGCGTATCGAGCTCGGCAGCGGCACCGGCCGTCATCTCGGCACTGCGCGATATCTCGCCGGTCGCCGCATTCTGCTCTTCCACCGCGGCACTGATCGAGGCCCCGGTTGCGCTGACATCCTCGATTGAGGCGCTGACCGTATCGATCTCACGCACGGCCCGGCTGACCGTTTCCTGCATGCCGGCGATCTGGTGACCGATATCCTCGGTCGCCTTGCCGGTCTGGCTGGCCAGCGCCTTGACCTCTGAGGCCACCACGGCGAAGCCCTTGCCGGCTTCCCCGGCCCGCGCAGCCTCGATGGTCGCATTCAGCGCCAGCAGATTGGTCTGCTCCGCAACGCCCTCGATCAGGGTGACGATTTCACCGATCTTTTCAGCGGCACCAGCCAGCTGGGACATGGTTTCGACCGTGACCTGGGCCGACTGGGACGCTGAACTGCTTTGGGTAGCGGTGTCGCTCGCCTGGCGGGCGATTTCAGCGATCGACGCCGTCATCTCCGTGGTCGAAGCGGCCGCGCTCTCGGCCGATTTGCGGACATCGGTTGAACGCATCGAGGCCTGATTCATCTCTTCCCCGCTGCTGCGGGCATTCTCGGCAATTGAGTCGGTCGCTTGTTTCACACTGGTCGCAGCGGACAGGACCTGGTCGGCAATAGCGATGACCTGTTGTTCAAACTCCGCCGTCAGCGCTTCGATACGCGCCTTGTCCTCATCAGCCTTGCGGCTCTCGCTGTAGACTTCCAGCGCCAGATCCATGTCTAGCATGGCCACACGAGTGAAGGCGGCCACCCGCTCGGCCGTTTCAGCGCTGCGATTATGCAGGCGGCTGTAGCCATCCTCGATAATGGCCGCCTGGATGCGCGCCATGACGAAGGAATATCCGCCCATATAGAGCGAGGGCGACAGCCCGATCTTGTTGTGAACCTGGCCAATGGTGCGCGCTGAATTGATATAGGCTTCATCGAACTGCGCATCGAGCATGCGACCCCAGTGTTCGCTTTGCTTTTGCTTGGCATGCGCTACGCGGGACGGGTCCGAGAAAAATCCGCTGCTCTCATCATGCCTGGCAATGTGCGCATAAAAGGCGTTGAGCACGTCCGGCATTTCCTGCTCGATCAGCGGTCTGATCTCGCGCAGGGTCTGGCGCGTGGCATTGTCGAGTTCGAGGAAGGCCAGGCGGTTGGCGATGTCCAACGTGCTCATGATTGAAATCCTTCGGATATTCCACATTCAAATTGGGCTCTTTGATGCCGCTTTGAAGGTAAACGCCGATTAACCAGAACCGCCCGGCTGCCTATTCCTGCGCTCATTTTTTATGCGCATAGACTTATGCGGCGCGCGGCACAAAAGTCGCGCTTTGAACCCTTGCACCGGCGGACAAAGGGCGTATCCATGTCGCCATGACGACGACCTCTGCCAGCGACACGCTCGACATCGACCTCGCCCGCGCCTCTGCTCGGGCCTGGTTCGAGGACCTACGCGACAAAATCTGCCACGCCTTCGAAACGCTCGAAGACGAAGCCCCGGCCCAGCTCTACGGACCGGAAGCCGGCCGCTTCGAATTCGAGGACTGGAGCCGCGGCCAGGACCAGGGCGGCGGTCGCATGGGCATCATGCGCGGGCGGCTGTTCGAGAAGGTCGGCGTTCACGTCTCGACCGTGCATGGCGAGTTCTCGGAACAGTTCCGGGCGCAAATCCCCGGCGCGGCGGAAGACCCGCGCTTCTGGGCGTCCGGCATTTCCCTGATTGCCCACATGTGGAACCCGCATGTCCCGGCGGTGCACATGAACACGCGTTTCATCACCACAACGAAATGGTGGTTCGGCGGCGGTATGGACCTGACACCGGTCCTCGACCGCGCCCGCACCCAGGACCATGACGACGCCAAAGACTTCCACGCCGCCTGCAAGACGGCCTGTAACAAACATGGCGATGACTTCCACGCCCGTTTCAAGAAATGGTGCGACGAGTATTTCTACCTGCCCCATCGCGACGAGCCACGCGGCATTGGCGGGATTTTCTACGACCGCCACAATACCGGCGACTGGGATGGCGACTTCGCCTTCACCCGCGATGTCGGCCTGGCTTTCCTCGACGTTTATCCGCAATTAGTCCGCCGGCGCATGCAAACGCCCTGGACCCAGGATGATCGCGAGGAACAACTCGTCCGCCGGGGCCGCTATGCCGAGTTCAACCTGCTGTATGATCGCGGCACCAAGTTTGGCCTGGAAACCGGCGGCAATGTGAAGTCGATCCTGTCCTCGATGCCGCCCGAGGCCAAATGGCCCTAGGCGGAACGTGGATTATCTCGCGACCAATCCCGCTTCATCAGACCATTGAGCCCGTCTAAGCCTGTCCCCGGATAATGGGGCACAGACATGGGCATGCACGAAAACGGGCGAGTGACGACCGCAGCCGGACCGCACCGTCGATTTGAGGCGGCTTTCAGCGGGCAGGCCTTCGCGCCGCATCGGCATGACACCTACACGTTCGCGCTGACGCTGCAGGGTGTGCAGAGTTTCGATTATCGCGGCGCTTGCCGACACTCCCTGCCCGGTGAACTGGTTGTTCTGCATCCCGATGAGCTGCATGACGGGCAAGCGGGCACCGAGGACGGGTTTTGCTATCGCGGGATCAATATTGCGCCGACCGATCTGCTCGGTCCGCTCAATGGACGCGCTCTCCCCTTCATTCAGGGCGGCCGCACAAAGGACCAGCGTCTTATCGCTCTCATTGCTGAACTGGTTCAGGACCTGTCCACGCCCCTTGACCCCTTGCACTGGCAAACCGCACTGGCAGAGCTGACCGAAGCCTTGTGCGCACTGGATAGCGGGGAAAGCGAGACGCGCCAGCCGGACGTCGCAGCCGTGCTCGCGGCTCGCGACTACATCGAGGCCCATTTGATTGACCCCATCCAGATGGAAAATCTGGAGCAGGTGACCGGCGTGTCGCGCTGGCAGCTCTCGCGCGATTTCCGCGCCGTGCTCGGCACCAGCCCCTATCGCTACGTTACCCTGCGCCGCCTCGACCGGGCCAAGGCGTGCATCTTCCGCGGTCTGAGCTTGGCTGAAACCGCCTATGCCTGCGGCTTTTCGGACCAAGCGCACCTGACGCGGCAGTTCAAGGCTACACTCGGGGTCACGCCAAAAGCCTGGTGGAAGATCATCGACACACGCACCCACGGCACGATCATTCAATAAACCCGCCACGCGAACGCTTACACCAGGATCAGACCCGCAAAGGGCACCTCCCCTAAGTGAAAGCGTGTGCATGACCGAACAGACCCATTCCCGCCTCCGCGCCGCGATCGAGTTGACCGCCGGCGTTACCATTGCCTTTGGCACCAAGGCGATCCTCGATCCCTATATCTGGAAATTCTCCGGCCCCATCTCGCTCGCCGTGGTCCTGACCGTGGCGACGCTCTACCTGCATTCACGCGGTGAGACCTGGGCCCAGCTCGGCCTGCGCAATCCGGGCCGATGGAAATCCTGGGCCCTGCTTCTGCCACAGATCGTGCTGGGCGTCGTGGTCATCCTGGGGGTCGGAGCCGGCACAGCCTTTCTCGGCGACACGCTTGGACTTTGGCAGACCGGGGCGCTGCCCCACGGCGTCGAGGACCGTTGGGGCAATATCAGTGGCAATCTGCCGGTCTATCTGCTCTGGCTGGCGCTGGCATGGGTCTCGGCCGGATTTGGCGAGGAGTTGTTCTTCCGTGGCTTCATGGTCAGCCGGGCCGAGCGGGTCACCAAGGGCCTGCCCTTCGCGCTCTGCCTCGCCGTGCTGATCCCGGCTGCAATCTTCGGCATCGCCCACTTCTACTATCAAGGCCTGCGCGGCCTGATAGTGACCGGACTGATCGGCCTGTCGCTGGGTACGCTCTACCTGCTCTACAAGCGCAATCTCTGGCCGTTGATCGTCGCTCATGGCCTTGTCGACACGCTTGGCTTTACCGCGCTCTATCTCGACGCAGACTGGTAGCCCCAAACAGAAAAAGCCCCGGCCAACTGGCCGGGGCTTTTTGCTTGAACAGGTATTGGCTTTAGTGCTTGAGCCGCGCCAGGAGCTCGTCCTTGCTGGGCTCGAAACGTTCGGAAATCCAGTGCGCCTTGAGCTCGTCGAGCGCGTCGCCGAGCATCGGGCCGGGCTCATAACCCATCAGGATGAGATCGCCACCGGAGACCGGGAAGTCCGGCTCTTTCCATTCCGCCGCAAACCGGGCCAGGAGGCGCCAATCCCGCGGCGGCGGAGCGGTTTCCGAAGCGGCCGCAAGACGGGCCTGGTCTTCAAAAGCGCGTGCTCCAAGCGCCATGATGGCACGCTCGGCAGCGGCGCGGTCGGTGAACGCATCGTGGACATCGCCCCGGGCCGACGGATCGACGGCACCCTGGAGGCGTTGGGTTTCGGCATTGGACATTTTGAGTTTCGCAGCCATGGTCCTGATCCTTTCCGGTCCGCCATCGGCCAGCGCCGCAAACCGCAGGAGCGAATCGGGCGCTAATCCGTATTCTACATCTTGATCAATGATTGCGGTCAGGACTCTTAAGGATCCGTTCACTTCCAAAAGTTGCTGCAGAAGACCAAGCTCATGCATGCGGGCCAGCGCATGACGCGGATCCGGGGCGGCGAGCAGTTTCTTCAGCTCCGACCAGACCCGCTCGACCGAAAGCGTCGACAAACCCGCCTTGAGGTCGGAAATCGCTGCCAGCGCTGACGCATCGGCTACATCACCGCCATACCAGGCCTGGAAGCGGAAGAAGCGCAGCGCGCGCAGATAATCCTCCCGGATGCGATCCCTCGCCTCGCCGACGAACACAAAACGCCGGGCTTCAACATCGTCCAGCCCCCCGGTCGGGTCATGAATTATTCCGTGGAAATCTGCGTAGAGCGCATTGAGCCGGAAGTCGCGGCGCTGGGCATCCTCGGCCCAGTCCTCGGTGAAGGCGACCACCGCCCGGCGGCCATCGGTCTCGACATCCCGGCGCAGGCTGGTGACCTCGAAAGGCTCGCCGCCGGAGATGATGGTGACCGTGCCGTGTTCGATACCGGTGGGAATAACGCGAAGACCCGCCGCCTTGGCGGCGGCGATGACCTCCTGCGGCTGCATCTGGGTGGCAATATCGACGTCGGCGACCGGAACACCCAGCAACGCATTACGGACACAGCCCCCGACATAGCGCGAGGCGCCTGCCCGTGCTGCTTCAAGCGCCGCCGTGACGGCACGTGTATTCGCGCTGGACATCCAAGCATGGGTTTTCGGATCGAGGCGAGGGGTCATCACGGGCGCGCCGGCGGGTCCTCGGGGTCCTCGTCCGCTTCTTCATCCACGGCCTCGTCGTCGATGAAATGCCCGGGCTGAATCACCCCATCAACGAGACGTGGCGGGACATAAACCTGCCCCTCATGTCCGGCCCGGGAACTGTCGAACAGTACCAGCCCGACCATCACCACCATCACCAGGAATGCCCCGGCCGCCGACAATTGGAGAACCGGGGTCGGCTCGACCGGGTGGTCGCTGGTGCGCTGCCAGCGCCAGATCAGGAAGAGGACGAAAGGCAGCAGGAAGGACGCGATCTGAAGCAGAAGAATGCGTGTCATGTTTTACCCGTATAGCCGGTCGTGCAGGGATTTGAGCATGCCTGCCGTCGCCCCCCAGATATAGCGCTCCTGCCAGGGCATGGCATAGAAATAGCGTCGCACGCCCTGCCATTCGCGCGACTGGCGCTGGTGGTTAGCCGGATCCATCAGAAAATCGTAGGGCGCTTCGAACACATCCGCCACTTCACCGGGGTCGGGCCGGAGCCGGTAGCCGGGCCGCACGATGCCAACGAAGGGCGTGACGGAGAAACCGGTCACGGTCTCATAGGCATCGAACCGGCCCAGCAGATCGACATAGCCGGGCGCGATACCGACCTCTTCTTCCAGTTCCCGCAAGGCGGCATCCGCCGGCGTCGCATCATCCGGGTCGATCCGGCCGCCAGGGAAGCTGATCTGGCCGGCATGCTTGGAGAGATGCGCCGCGCGTTCGGTGAATAGGAAGCGCGGTGCACCGTCATGCAGGATCAGTGGCGCCAGGACAGCGGCCGGGCGCAAATCCCGACCGGTCGGTGAAGGCGCGCCGTTCAGGTCGCCATCGCCTCGCGCCGGCAGGTCACCGCTTGTTGCGACCGGGTCGAGCTTGCTGCGAAGGAAGTCTTCAAGCGCTTGCGTCTCAGGCATGAACGGCTCCCAGCGGGAAGAAGGCACCACCGCTCCAGACCCCGAGTTTGCCCTCATGCTCGACCGCCAGTTCGGCGAGCTCATAGAAGACGGGCCGGGTCATCAAAGCATCCAGCCGGCCGCGCACACGCACCAGGGGCGTGGGCTCACCTGTCTCCGCATCGATTCGCACATCGATCGGCCGCTCAGGGCCGGCCTGGGTCAGATCACCGAAATTTGTTGTGAAGATCAGGGTTTGTTCCGGACCACTGCCGGCAGCATCGACTCGCACGGCGACAAAGGGCGCTTCCTCGACGGTGATCGAGATCTTTTCGACCGGCGTAACAAGATAATGAATGCCGTCGTCATCTTTCCGCAAGATCGTCGAAAACAAACGTGTCAGACGCTCACGGGTGATCCGTGTTCCCTCATGCCACCAGGAGCCATCGCGCCGGATGACCATATCCATTTCACCGCAATATTGCGGCTCCCAGCGATCAACGGGCGGCAGGCCCTCGCCGGCCGTCTGTGCGGCTTTCAGCAGCGACTGCAATCCGTCCGGCGTTTGCTCGTCTTCAGGCATGGACACCTCGTGTGTGCAACGTCATCCTCGACGTTTGCATCCTGGTCTATAAATCAACCGTGTGGCGAAGGAATTTAGTGCGATGACAGACAGACATGAAGCCGGCGCGGAGCTTATTGCCGAAGCGGATGCAGCAACCGAGCGCCTCAAAGCCGTCAAATCCTCGATTGGACGGGTGATTTTCGGCCTCGAAAATGAGGTCGACCTCTGCCTTACGGCGATCCTCTCGGGTGGTCATGCCCTGCTGGTCGGCGCACCGGGCCTGGCCAAGACCAAGCTGGTGCAGACCATCGCCATTGCCACCGGGCTCGACACCAAGCGGATCCAGTTCACGCCCGACCTGATGCCCGCCGATATCCTTGGCTCGGAGATTCTCGAGGAAAGCGATGACGGCAAACGCCATTTCCGTTTCCTCGCCGGTCCGGTCTTCTGTCGCCTTCTGATGGCTGACGAGATCAACCGCGCCAGCCCGCGCACCCAGGCCGCCCTGCTGCAGGCCATGCAGGAAGGTCATGTCACCGTGGCCGGTGAACGCCACGACCTGCCTCATCCCTTCCACGTGCTGGCAACCCAGAACCCGATCGAGCAGGAGGGCACCTACCCGCTGCCGGAAGCCCAGCTCGACCGTTTCCTGCTGCGCGTTGACATTCCCTACCCGGAGCGTGATGCCGAGCGCGCCGTGCTGCTGGCCACGACCGGCGCCGATGAAGCGGAAGCAGAAGCGATCCTCGATGCCGAGGAGATCATCAAGCTGCAGTCGCTCGTGCGCCGCCTACCGGTCGGCGAGAAAGTGCTTGAAGCCATTCTCGACCTGCTGCGCCTTGCCCGCCCGGATGAAAGTGAAATCGAAGCGGTTCGTGACGGCGTTGCCTGGGGCCCCGGCCCGCGTGCGGGCCAGGCGCTGATGCTCGCCTGCCGCGCCCGCGCATTGCTGCAAGGCCGTCTGGCGCCGTCGACGGAAGACGTTGCTGCGCTGGCCGAACCGGTTCTCAAACACCGCATGGCCCTGTCCTTCGCCGCCCGCGCGGATGGGCACACGCTGGAAGGCCTGATCAAGACCCTGGCAGACCAGGCCGCCTGATCCCATGGCCCGCGGCGTCGACCGTCATAAGGAGGCGCAGGTCGTCAAGCTTCGCCATGAGGGCGAAGAGGCGGCTGCCAGCCTGCCGGCCCTGCTGGCCGAGGCCGAGCGCATTGCCGCGACGGTCGCCCAAGGTGTGCATGGCCGCCGCCGCTCCGGTGTCGGTGAGACCTTCTGGCAATACCGTCACCATCGTCCGGAAGACGGACGGGCTGCCATCGACTGGCGCCAATCTGCGCGCTCGGACCAGCTGTTCGTTCGCCAGAACGAATGGGAAGCCGCCAATACGATCTGGCTCTGGCGTGATGGCAGCGCATCGATGCGTTTTGCTTCCTCCAAGCATGTCCCGCACAAGGCCGACCGCGCTGCTGTCTGCCAGATCGCGCTGGCCGCCCTGCTGACCCAGGGCGGCGAACGGGTGTCCGTTCTCGGCGAAAGCGCCATTCCGCGTACCGGGGCATTGGGGCTGGAACGTAGTTCACGACGCTTGGCCTTGGGGCCAGGTGCCATGAGCTCGGTTGAAGCGCCGCATATTTCCCGCTTCGGCCGCGTGGTTCTGGCCAGCGATTTCCTCGATCCAATCGAGACCTGGCACGCCCGGCTCAGCCGTTTCACGGCCCAGGAATGCGAGGGTGTGCTGTTGCGCATCGTCGATCCGGCTGAAGAGGACTTCCCCTATTCCGGCCGCACCCGGTTTGAACCGGCCGACGCCGGAGACAGCCTGCTATTCGGCCGGGCGGAAGAAGCCCGTTCAACCTATCGCCAGCGCTGGCGCGAACATGGTGAGGCTTTGGCCGAACTGGCTCGCAGCCGCGGCTGGGCCCTGGTCACCCACCGGACCGATCGCCCCGCCACGAGCGCAGTCTTGGCGCTTTACCGGGCCCTGGCGCGGGAGGTCTGAGATGTTGAGCTTCGGCCCGCTGAGTTTTGCCGCCCCCTGGGCGCTGGCCGGTCTTTTGACCCTGCCGGCGCTCTGGCTGTTACTGCGAGCGACGCCGCCAGCGCCCAAACGCGCGGTCTTTCCGCCCTTGCGGCTGCTGCGCGACGCACCCGACGACAATGAAACCCCGCACCACGCACCCTGGTGGCTGATCCTGTTCCGCCTCCTGATTGCGGCGCTGATAATTGTCGGTCTGTCCCGGCCGGTCTGGACCCCACCTGCTGTTGAAGTGGAAGACCGACCGATCCTGATCGTGATGGATAATGGCTGGGCCTCGGCGACGGCGTGGAGCGAGATGGAACGGCTCGCGGCGCGGCTTATTGACGACGCCGATCGTGACGGCCGCAGCGTCGCACTGGCGGTGACGGCACCCGCCTTCGATGCCCCCCTGCCACTTCGCCTCGACAGCGCGGACAGCGCCCGGCGCCTGCTCAGCAGCGCTTCGCCACAAGCCTGGTTTGTGGATCGTGCAGCCCTGGCCGAACGTATCAACGAGGCCGTCGCCAATGATGCCCTGGCGGGCCCGCTGGCCGTGACCTGGCTCTCCAATGGCCTGAATGACACCAGCGCGCGCGATCTCGCCGCCGCGCTCAGTGATCTTGGCTCGGTTCGGGTCATCGAACCCGATGCCGGGCGCGCACCGCTGGCGATCGATGCCCCCGAAGCCACCACAGAAGGCCTGCGCCTTACCGTCCGCCGCGCCGCTGCTGATCTGCCGATGAGCGTCGACATCGTGGCGCTGGGACAGGACGGCCGGGCTATCGCCCGTGCCCCGGCCGTCTTTGACGGCGGCTCGGGCAGCACAAGTGTGGACATCGCGCTGCCGCTGGATCTTCGCAATCGCATCGCCAGCCTGCGTGTCGATGCCCGTCCGGGTGCCGGATCAGTCCGCTTGCTCGGAGATCGCTGGCAGCGGCCGCGTGTTGGGCTGATCGAAGCCAATGCCGATGACGGGCAACCCCTCCTGTCTGACCTGCACTATGTCGAAAGCGCCATCTCCCCTGTCTCTGTTCCCTATCGCGGGGAGCTCGACGCACTGCTCGAGGAGCCCCCGGCGGTTCTGGTCATGGTCGACGATGCGCGCAGCGATGATGAGCGTATCGGTGACTTCGTACTCGATGGCGGTCTTCTGATCCGCTTCGCGGGACCCCGCCTTGCTGCCCGTGGCGATGACCTTCTTCCGGTCGATTTGCGCCAGGGTGGACGCCTTCTGGGCGGTGCGTTGAACTGGGAAGAACCGCAACGCATGGCAGCCTTCGGTGCACAATCGCCCTTTGCCGGCCTGCCGGCTGATGCCAGCGCGACAATCGACAGCCAGGTCCTGGCTGAACCCGGTAGCGCCACGCCGGACCGCGTCTGGGCGCGGCTGGAAGATGGCACGCCGCTGGTTACCGCCCAGCGCCGGGGCCGTGGCTGGATTGTGCTCTTCCACGTCACTGCCGGACCGACCTGGTCGGATCTACCTCTCTCTGGCCTGTTCCCGCGCATGCTGGAACGGGTTCTCGGACTGGCCGAGGGCGGTGAGGTGAGCGCCTCGCTGAGCGGCGCCTGGTCGATCTCCCAGGCCCTGGACGCGGGCGGTCAATTGGCGAATCCGCCGGTCAGCGCCCGCCCGATCCCGGCCGAAACCTTCTCGCAGACCCGCGTCAGCCCCTCAGCCCCGCCCGGTCTCTATCGGCTCGGCGCTGCTGTTCAGGCACTCAACACCGTGCCCGCTGACTTCGCCCTGACGCCACTGCCGCGCGATCTGCCCGGTGCCATCTTCGCCGGCTTTGACGGCCCGCGTCCCATCCGCTTCGAAACGCCGCTATTGGTGGCTGCCCTTGTCATGATGATCCTGGATGTTCTGATCGCACTTGGCCTGGCAGGACGTTTGCGCCTGCCCTTCGGCGCCACGGCAGCGGCCGTTGGCGCGCTCTTCGTCCTGCCGGTCGTGCCACACGCCGAGGCCCAGGAAGTCGATGCCTATGCCCTGGAAGCCGCTCTGGACCTGCGCTTCGCCTATGTCGCGACCGGTGACAGCGCCATCGACAGCCGCAGCCGCGCCGGCCTCACCGGCCTCAGCCAGCAAATCACCCGCCGCAGCGCCATGGAACCGGGAACGCCGATGGCGATCAATCCGGAAACCGACGAGCTGATCTTCTTCCCGATGATCTACTGGCCGGTCGAGCGGGCAGCCGCGGCCCTGTCAGAAGAGGCTGCCGCTCGCATCACGGCTTATCTGCAAGGCGGCGGGCTGATCATATTCGACACCCAGGATGCCGATGTCGCCGCCTTGCGTGCCGGTGCGCCGCATCCCGGCCTGATCACCATTCTCGACAGTATCGATGTACCGCCGCTGGCACAGATCTCCTCCGACCATGTCCTGACCCGCAGCTTCTACCTGCTGCAGGAATTTCCGGGTCGCTTCTCCGGCAGCCCGGTTTGGGTTGAAGCCAATCCGGATGGCGCCTCTAGGGACGGCACCTCCGGTGTGATCATCGGCGCCCACGACTGGGCTTCAGCCTGGGCCGTCGATGAAAACGGGCGCCCCATGGCTCCGGTCGATGGCGGTGAGCGCCAGCGTGAGCTGGCCCAGCGCTTCGGCATCAATGTCGCCATGTACGCCCTGACCGGCAATTACAAGGCCGACCAGGTTCATATCCCCGATATTCTGGAGCGGCTCGGACAATGATGGCGACGACGATCGATTTCGCGCCGCTCATCCCGGCGCCCTGGCTCATCGGCCTCCTGGCCCTGGGCTTCACCGTGCTCATTGCCGGCGCCCTGCAGCGCCTGTCCGGCTGGCTCTGGCGTGGCCTGGCCCTGGCCGTTGTTGGTCTGGCGCTGGCCAACCCGTCTCTCGTCGAGGAAGAGCGCGACCCGCTGGCCGACATCGCCATTCTGGTCACCGATACCAGTGCCTCCATGCGCATTGGCGAGCGCGAGGCTGCGGCTGATGGCCTGGCCGAGCGTATGCGGGCGGCCGCTGAGGCCGATCCGCTGCTTGACCTGGTCGAGGTGGAAGCCCGCGAGGGCACAGATGGCTCTCGTGTCTTCGACGCGCTCAACCAGGCGCTGGCCAGTGTACCGCAGGACCGTCTCGCCGGTGTCGTCATGGCAACCGATGGCCAGGTGCACGACGCGCCCACCGACGCCGATGCGCTCAATCTCGATGCCCCGCTCCACCAGGCCATGCCCGGGGATCGCAATGCCGGTGATCGTCGACTGATCATCGAGGAAGCCCCGCGCTATGGCATTGTCGGCCAGACGGTGAGCTTTTCCATTCGTATCGAGGATGAAGCGGTCACCGGCACAGCACGGGTCGAATTCCGCTTCGAGGGCGGCGAGCCGCAGGTTCACAATGTCCCGATCGGCCGCACCATCCCGGTCAATGTCCCGGTCGAGCGCCGCGGCCAGAATGTGATCGAGATCGAGGTCGCTGCCGGTCCGCAGGAACTCTCCCTGATCAATAACCGCGCTGCCGCCAATGTGAATGGCGTGAGGGACCGTCTGCGCGTGCTGCTGGTCACCGGTGAGCCGCACAATGGCGCCCGCGCCTGGCGCGACCTGCTCAAGTCCGACCCGTCGGTCGATCTCGTCCACTTCACTATTCTGCGACCGCCGGATCGCCGCGACACCACCCCGGTCGATGAACTCGCCCTGATCGCCTTCCCGGTCCAGGAATTGTTTGTGGAGCGGCTGGCGGAATTCGATCTGGTGATCTTCGACCGCTATTACCGGCGCAACATCATGCCGCCGCTCTATTTCGACAATATCGCCCGTTATGTCGAAAACGGTGGCGCCCTGCTGGTCACGGCCGGCCCGCCATTCGCCGGTCGCCCGAGCTTGTTCCGCACCCCGCTGGCCTCGGTTCTCCCGGTGCGCCCAACAGGGACGCTGAGCGAGGGTGGTTTCACCCCGCAATCAACACTGCTGGGCCTCCGTCACCCGGTCACAACGGGACTTGAAGGCGGCGGCGAGGACCCCACCTGGGGACGCTGGCTGCGCCGCATCAACGGCACCGCCCTGTCGGGCCAGGTCCTGCTCGAGGCACCGGACGGCAATCCGCTCCTCGTACTCGACCGTTCCGGTCAAGGCCGGGCCGCGATGGTGATGTCGGATCAGACCTGGCTCTGGTCGCGCGGCTTCGAGGGCGGCGGGCCCTATGCGGAAATGTTCCGCCGCGTCGCCCATTGGCTGATGCGCGAACCGGAGCTGGACGAGGAACGCCTCACCGCCAGCATTATCGACGGCGAGCTGCGTGCTGACCGGGTCACCCTGGCCGGCACAGCACCGCCGCTACAGGTGACCTGGCCGGACGGGCAACAAGACGTGGTCGATATGAGCGAAACCGCCACCGGCCGTTTCGCGGCCGCCCTGGAAGCGGAAGGTGCCGGCATTGTCCGCCTGCGCTCGGGCGATCTGACGACGGTCGCCGCGCTGGGCCCGCTCAACCCGCTGGAATACGCCGATCTGCGCCCCACCACAGAGGTCCTCGATCCCTTCGTCGATGCGACTGGAGGCGGTCAATATTATATCGGCGAGGGCGACAGCCTGCGCCTGCCGGATATCCGCCGGACACGCGCCAGCGGCGATCAGGCCGGCCGCAACTGGCTCGGGCTGAAGCGCAATGAGCGCTACATCGTCCGCGCTTCGACCCAAACCCCGATCATGCCCGCCCTGCTGCTCGTCCTGATTATCGCAACGCTGATGGGTCTGGGATGGTGGCGTGAAGGCTGCTAGCCGGCATTGTTTCCTTCACGGAAACTAACAGCGTCCGAACGGCCCGTTTATCGCCAGCGGGCCGCGACCTATCTCTGCATCAACACGAAACGCAGGGAGCAAAACCATGATCGAGAAACGTTCCTTTGACAGCCTTGGCCGCTTTCAAAATGAGTGGCTGAACGCCAAACACCATTTCAGCTTTGGCAGCTATTTTGATCCGAAACGGATCGGATGGGGCGCATTGCGCGTCTGGAATGATGATGAAATCCAGCCGGGCGAAGGCTTCGCGCCGCACCCGCACAAGGATATGGAGATCATCACCTATGTCCGCGACGGCGCCATCACCCACCGCGACAATCTGGGCAATGAGGGCCGCACGGAGGCCGGCGATGTCCAGGTCATGTCGGCCGGGTCGGGCATCTACCATTCCGAGTTCAACCGCGAAGACGAACTGACCCGGATTTTCCAGATCTGGATCATCCCGGAAACCTCGGGCGGTGAACCGCGCTGGGATGCGATGGAGTTTCCAAAGGGTGCGAGCGCCGGTGATTTCGTCGTCCTCGCCTCGGGCAATCCGGAGCGCGATGGCGGGCTGATGATCCGCGCCGATGCCAAAGTGCTCGGCGCCACGGTGGAAGCCGGCAAAAGCGTCATCCACGCCCTGCCCCAGGACCGCCAAGCCTATCTGGTCCTGGCCACGGGCTCGGCCAAGGTGAATGGTGAAACCTTGAAGGCCCGCGATGGGGCCGCCATCCGCGATGTCGGCGAGATCATCATCGAAGCCGATGAAGACACCGAGCTGGTTCTGGTGGAAACCAAGTAAGCAGCAGCAATTTCGCGGCGCTTTTCATACTTCCGCAACACGAGTAGGCGAAGTCTGGTGCATTGATCCCTGGAGGTTTCCATGCGCCGGCTTCGTCCGCTTGTTTTTCTGCTTCTCGCCACTCCGGCTCTCAATGGCTGCCTGGCAATTGGCGCGGCCGGTCTGGCTGCGGATGTCGCCATTCGTACCGTTGGCAATACGGTGGAAGCCGCGGTCGACGTAACCGGAGCTGCGATCGATATCGTCACCCCGGGTGATGACGACGAGGATGACGACCGCTAGGTGCGTCAACTTTTCCGTCACAGGTCAGGTGACAGCTTGCTGCGACCTTTGTTAGCATTACCTATCGAGGGATGGGTAACGCAAACGGAGGCGCTCATGACGCGCACTATTCTAGCCTGCCTTGCTGCCACGGCCGTATCTGCTGCGGCGCTGGCTGATGAACCTATCGAAATTGCCCCGATCGCCTTTGGCGATGAAATGCTCGAAAAAGCCGATGAATACGGCGAGCGCGAGCTTGACCGCCTGGCCGGCTACCTGACCGACGACCTGGAACAGGCTCTGCGCGGCATTGAAATGATGGACGGTACGCGCCTCGAGGTCACCTTGCTCGATGCGACGCCTAACCGCCCGACATTCCAGCAGCTTCGTGACCGGGTCGGTCTTTCCATGCGCAGCATCGGCATCGGCGGTGCCGAACTCGAAGCGCGTCTGGTGAGCGAGGATGGCCGGGTTCTGGAAGAATTCGATTATTCCTGGTCGTCGCACAATCTTCGCGAAGTGTACGGCGCCTCGACCTGGTATGACGCCCGCCGGGCCTTCCACCTCTTCTCGCGTCGTGTGCGCAATGAGGTCCATGAGGAATTGCGCGGCGAGTCGTGATTTTCAGCGACTGATCCGCAGAGTCGAAGGGCTTGTCTTCGGGCAGGCCCTTTTGCTTGTCACGGTTTAAGACACCAATCAGGGCGCGCCGATCCACTTGTGCGTCTGCAAGCTGAGCACCCATTTGGGATGCTCAAGGCAGTATTCGAACGCCGCCTGGGCATTCTCCATCATCGCAGGCCCGTCCATGGGCTGCAGGGAGAAACGCTTGAAGTCGAGATGCTCGACATCAGCCGGTTTGATCTCGTCTTGCGGGTAGACCAGCTTGAGCTCGTCGCCTGAGGTCTGGACAACCTCGGCCGTCGCCTTGGGACTGACCGTGATCCAGTCGATTCCGTCCGGCGCCTTGACGGTCCCGTTGGTTTCCACAGCGATTTCGAAGCCGGCTGCATGCAGGGCATCGATCAGCGGACTGTCGAGCTGGAGGAGCGGCTCTCCCCCGGTACACACCACCAAGGGCTTACCGCCACCGGGCCAGTACCCAGCTACCGTGTCGACCAGAGCCGCAGTATCGGCGAATTTGCCACCGCCCGGTCCGTCGGTTCCGACGAAATCGGTATCGCAGAAGCGGCAGACGGCACTTGCGCGGTCCGCTTCGCGCCCGCTCCACAAATTACAGCCGGCAAAGCGCAGGAAGACCGCGGGCCGCCCGGCTTGGGCGCCCTCGCCCTGAACGGTGAGAAAGATCTCTTTGACGGAATAGGTCATGCCGCGTCGGTCCATCCGTGCCAGCCGCGCGCGCGCAATTCGCACGCTGGACAGGTACCACAACCATACCCCCACGCATGCAGGGTGGAGCGGTCACCGGTATAGCAGGTGTGAGTTTCCTGACGGATGAGATCGACAAGCTCGGCACCGCCCAGCTCCTGCGCCAGGGCCCAGGTCGCGCTCTTGTCGATGAACATGAGCGGCGTTTCCAGCGTCAGCTTGCGATCGAGGCCGAGCGACAAAGCTGACTGCATGGCGTCAATCGTCTCGCGCCGGCAATCGGGATAACCGGAGAAATCGGTCTCGCACATGCCGCCCACCATGACGTCATGTCCGCGCCGGTAGGCCAGCGCCGAGGCCACGGTGAGGAAAACCAGATTACGGCCCGGCACGAAGGTCGAGGGCAGACCATTTTCCTGCATCTCGATAGCCCGGTCTGCGGTCAGCGCGCTTTCGGCAATGGCGCCATACCCGGCGAGATCGATGACAAAATCCTCGCCCAGCCGTTCAGCCCATTGCGGAAAGCGCTCGGCCATGGAACGGCGCACATCCAGTCGCGCCTGCATCTCAACGCCATGGCGCTGGCCATAATCGAACCCGACCGTCTCCACGCGGGCATAGCGGTCCAGGGCCCAGGCCAGGCAAGTGGCGCTGTCCTGGCCACCGGAGAAGAGCACAAGGGCTGTATCAAGGTTCGACGTGTCGGTCATGGCGCCGTTATATAGGCGTGCTGAGGAGAGATAGCCATGCCCGCCTTCCACTGGATATACACGACCTGGCCGGATCAGGCCTCGGCGATGGAAGCCGCCCGGACCCTGGTCCGCCAACAGCTCTGCGCCTGCGCCAATATCCAGCCCGGCATAATGAGCGTTCATGCCTGGAAGGGAGAGGTCCAGACAGACGAAGAGACGGTCATGGTGCTGAAGACGTCCGGCGAGCGCGTCGAGGCGCTCCGCGAGCGGTTTGAAGCGCTGCACCCGTATGAGACGCCCTGTTTCGCCGTCCTCGATATTGATGCGGATCGCTCACACCAGCCGTATCTCGACTGGCTGGACGCCTCCACCCGCTTCTAGGTCCTTAGTTTGAAGTCTCAAGGCCATTTCCCGAGCCCGGGCGACGGATTGGCGGACCTACACCGTTCCATTGATGCGAGGGACACGCAAACGGTGAAGGACATGCCATGACCTACAAGTTTATCGCAATCGCATTGATTGCCGCCAGCACAGCCGCCCCGGCCTATGCTCACCCCTATCACCCGACAGCCCGCGAGGTCCGCGACAGGATTGAGGATGTTTATGACCGGCGCGAGGACCGCCGCGACCGGCGGGAGGATATCCGCGATGCGCGCGAGGATATCCGGGATGCCCGGCGCTTCACTGGACCGGGTGATCTGATTGAGGATTATTTCGATATCCGGGAAGATATCCGGGACGCCCGCGAGGATGTCCGCGATCGTCGCGAAGACCGCCGCGATCGCCGCTATTGAACCACACTAGTGAGAACTTCATGCACGAGCCCGGTCCACGGCCGGGCTCCCTGCATCTCTAGCGGTCCTCAAGCTCCTTGTAGACCTCGTAGGCGGCCTCATCAAAGCCGCGGCGACGGGAGATAATCAGGACCGCCGCCAGCGCGCCCCCGACCAGCAGCGACACGACAGAGCCGAGAATCAGGGCGAACCAGCCATGCCCGCTCATCCCGTTCTCCGGCAGGATGCTCGCCCCCACCACGAGATAGGCAATCCCGGCGAGGATGATGATGGCGCCGGCGAAAACCGACAAAACCGTACCCGTAGACATCGGCGCACTCCCGTTCACTGGTGTTGGATATAGGTCCACAACGCCCCAAGGGAAACGCGACAGAACGGCGCTTCACGGCGAGTTGATCTGTATTCGACTGAGAGAGGGTTGGGTGGTGGCGAGGGAGAGACTTGAACTCTCGACCTCACGATTATGAGTCGTGCGCTCTAACCAGCTGAGCTACCTCGCCACACGTGTTCCCCGCAAAGGGAGGATCGGCATATACGCGCACCGCCCGCGGCTGGCAAGACGCGGGCGGTGGCTGATTTCAGTTGATCTGCAATTAAGCGGTGCGGACCTCGTCGAGGAACTGCTCGACAGACGTCTTGAGGGTCTCCGACTGGCGCGACACGGCCAGCGATGCCTCAAGCACCTGACCTGCGCTTTCGCCCGTCTCCGAGGTCGCCTGGTCGACTTCCTGGATGTTGGAGAAGACCTCGCGGGTACCGTCTGCCGCTTCCTGCGCCGAACGGGTAATCTCGCTCGCAGCCGCGCGCTGTTCTTCCATTGCCGCGGCGATTGCAGTGGCGATCTCGCTCATCTCGTGAATGGTGCCACCAATCGAGCCCATGGCTTCCACAGCCTTGGAGGTCGCCGACTGGATACCACCGATATGCTCGGAGATGTTCTGCGTCGCATTACCCGTCTGGCTGGCCAGGGCTTTCACCTCGGACGCCACGACCGCGAAGCCCTTACCGGCTTCACCAGCCCGTGCGGCCTCGATGGTTGCGTTCAGGGCCAGCAGGTTGGTCTGCTCGGCGATGTCGTTGATGAGATTGACAATGTCATCAATGCTCTTGGCCGCATCATTGAGCGCCTGGACATCGACATTGGTCTGCTCGACCTGATCAACGGCGTTGCCGGCGATTTCGGTAGAGCGAGAGATCTGCTGGCTGATTTCGCCAATCGAGGAGACCATTTCCTCGGCGGCGGCGGCCACGGTTTGAACGTTCTGGGACGCACCTTCCGAAGCCTGGGCCACAGCGGCGGACTTGCCGGTGGTGGCGGCAGCGGTTGAGCTCATGGCGCGAGCGGAGGTTTCCATCTGGGTCGCGGCCTCGTTCACCTGGCTGAGAGCACTGGTGGACGCATCTTCGAAGGCCTGGATCAGGCTTTCTACGGCAGCGGAACGCTTTTCCTTCATGCGGCGCTCTTCTTCGGTCTCCGCTTCCAGGCGAGCGCGCTCGATGGCGTTCTGGCGGAAGACGTCGACCGAACGGGCCATATCGCCGATTTCATCACGGCCCGGCGTGAAACCGAGGTGAACTTCGCTATTGCCCTCAGCGAGCGCACTCATGGTGCGGGCCATCGCGCTGAGGCGGGCCAGGACCATGTTGGAGACGTAGAACCAGGCGATCGCAGCCGCGATAACGAGGCCAACAGCGGCAATGATGATCAGCAGGATGCGACCCGTCAGGACCGCACCATTGGCATTGGCCGTCGCGGCTTCAACGCGGCCATCCACTTCGCCCTTGAAGGCGTTGACGCGGGACAGAAGGGCTTCGGCCGCGATGCGCGCTTCGTCGGACACGCGCTCGGCTTCGGTAACAGCCTGCAGCTCAGACTTGCGCAGTTCGAACACGCCGGCAGCACCTTCGCCATAACCCAGAAGGGCATTGGCGCTTGAGCGCATTTCATCGGTGACGATCTCGCCGAGAATGGCAATGTTGACGTCCAGCTCACCCAACGCCATGTCGAAATCATCGAAAAGGGCATCGACTTCGGCGTCAGAGGCCGCGACGTCGGTTTCTGTGTACTGGATCAGGATCTGGTTGGCAGCCACGAGCGTGCGCAGCAGGCTCTCGATATCCGCCTCATCACTATTGTCCAGAGCGCCTTCAACGCTCTCGGTCAGGGTGACGCGGGCCTGACGCGCTTCGCTGGTCACATACCAGCGGCGGTCACGGATCTGCAGGCGCTCGCCGACCACATCATTCATTGTGCCGACCAATGTGGCCAGTTCTTCAACCGCCGTAGCGAGCTGAGCAGTTTCATTATTACCGGACATGCCGCGCAACGTGGACAGATCTGCGAGGAGGCCATCCCGCATTTCCGACAAGCGCGAATAATTCGTCAGGCGAGCTTCAACCGTCGGTGACAGCGCGAAAGCCTGGAGCCCTTCGGCGACGGCCTGGCTTTGCTCGCTGAGGCGCGCAGCAGCCTGCATTTCCGGAATGGAGCGGCTGGAGATTTCCTCAACCGCGTTGTTGGCAGAGTTAAATCCGAAAACGCCGACGCCTGCTGCGACGAGTGTCATGGCAGCAGAAAGTCCGAAAGCGGCCAGCAGTCGCACGCGAATGCTGGAGGTTTTCTCTTTAAGAGCGGCGAAAAAGGAATTCATGGCCTCAAATCCTCCCGACAACGAGTCGGCAATTACAAAAAATCACGGCGACGCTACCGCGCCGCCGTAAATGAATTCTTATTGTTATTTTCGCGTTTCAGTTCTGATGCTGATTTGCGTGGTCTGGATTAACTTTAGCCGCCGAGATTGAAGTCGAAGCGCTGCTCCATTCCCTCGGTGACGGCTGCGGCCGGAGCGTAAGCCCAGCCCTCAATGGCGCGCAGAACGGCGCGATCGAAGACGCCCGCAGGCTCCGATTCGACCACGGTCGGATTCTGCACGCTGCCGTCTTCGGCGACCGAGTACTGGACTACTGCATAGCCCTCAATGCCGCGACGCTCAGCACTACGCGGATAGGACGGTGCCTCAACGGACGTGCGTTCGCGGTCCTGTGCACTCGCCGGAGCAGCCGCGAAGCTCATCGCCGTCATGGCTGCCGCAATAAACATGATACCTGCCGTTTTCATCGACATTCCCTCATCCATCTCAAAGTCGCGCCGCGGGGATTTCCCTCTTCTGACGCCAAGGTTATCTCTGCGAGGCTGTTGCCGCCTCGACGTGATGAAGAATGCCAAAGACCGGTTGCTAAACTTTTAAATCGAATCGAAAATTTCAGCTCGGGCTGAATTTAATTTTTGCCATTATTTCAACGATATAAAACCGTAAAATTTTACTCAAATCGACTCTGTGCCAAATCGGTACGGGTTTGGCTTTCAAGTGTAGTTAATATTCGACTAAACAAAGCGAATTATTTTTATCGAACCCCTTTCACCCCCCCTCCGCCCAGATTGATCCTCGATGATTGCCAATGAACGCCGCTTTGCCGTCCCGGACCTGACCGCCTTCGCCCAAAGCCTGCTGATCACGGCCGGAGCGAAAGAAACGGATGCCGCCCGGGTGGCCGACCACCTGGTAGAGGCCAATCTGAGCGGTCATGACAGTCACGGGGTTGGCCTGCTGCCCGCTTATATCCGCCATGCCCAAACCGGACTGGCGCAGCTCGATGGCGAACCGGAGGTGATCACCGACACGACCGTGCTCACCCAGATGCACGCCCATGCACACTGGGGCGCCCCCAGCGCCGATGCCCTGTTTGCCCGCGCCGCGCCAAAGGCCCGCGCCCACGGCCTGAGCTGCGCCACCCTGGCTGATGCACACCATCTGGGGCGCGTCGGAGCCTATGCGGAACGCCTGAGCGCGCAGGGGCTGGTGTCGATGCACTTCGTCAACGTCACCGATCACACCCCGCTCGTGGCGCCCTTCCGCGGCTCGGATGCCCGTTTTGGGACCAATCCGGTCTGTATCGGCTTTCCCGCCTCCAAGGCGCGGGGCGCCTTCCTGCTCGACATGGCGACCAGCCGCATCGCCCTCGGCAAGGTCCGGGTCGCCGCCAATAAGGGACTGACCGTGCCCAAGGGTGCGCTGCTCAACGAGCACGGCATGGAAACCACCGACCCCAGCGGCATGAGTGATTTCGAGGTCAAGGGCGCCCTCACCCCGATGGCGCGGCACAAGGGCTACGGCCTCGCTTTCGCCTGTGAGCTGCTCGCCGGCGTCTTGTCGCGCTCGGGCACGATCCAGCCGGCCAAGGCGCGCCGCGGCGGTATTCTCAACTCGCTCTTCTCCATCCTGATTGACCCGGCCGCCTTTGGTGACCCGGCCTGGATGGCCGAAGAGATCGACGCCATAAGCGATTACGCCACCCAGTCCCCGCCGATGGACTGGGACAGCCCGGTCCTCGTCCCGGGCGACGCCGAACGCGCCTGGCGCGGCAAGCGCGAACGCGACGGTGTACCGCTGGACGAAATGACCATCGATCAGTTGAATGACGCCGCGCACGAGGCCGGCATTGACGGGCGGCTTTAGAGCAAGCCGTTCAGTCCAAACGTCTCCAGCACAGCATCGCCAACGCGTTTGGGACGGCGCGTGGCGGTATCGATGCGACACCATTCCGTGGTGGCGCGGGCCGAGAAGCGTTTGGCGCCGGGCTTGCGGATATCGACATGGCGGTCGAAACGCGGCCCGTGCACCTTGCCGAGCCAGGTACGGATCTCGGCGGTCTCGCCCGGCAGGATCGGGTCGCGATACTCAATGGTGTGTTTCAGCGCCACCCAGACATCATTTTCGATCTGCTGTGGCGGCGAGACCGTGTGCCAATGGGTGATGGCGATATCCTGCACCCAGCGCAGATAAACGACATTATTGACGTGGCCGAGCTCATCGATCTCCTCCGGCGCCGCCGTGCGAGCCCGCAGGAATGCTGTCTCGAAGGAGATACAGCCAACGCCCTCTCCCTCGAACTGGCGCTCCGTACTCATCCGGCTGGCTAGCGGGTGATCGCTCATCTCGCCTCGCCCTTACTTCTTCGGTGCGGAGATGTGGATCGGGTGACCCAGTGCCGTCAGCGCTGCCTCGGCGAAGCCCTCGGTCAGGGTCGGGTGGACGTGGATGGTGCCGGAAATGTCTTCCAGGCGTGCGCCCATTTCGACTGCCAGGGCGAATTCACCGGACAGCTCGGAAACATGCGTACCGACGGCGTGGATGCCGAGCACCACATGGTCGGACTTGCGCGCCGTGATGCGCACGAAACCGCCATCGGTGCCCGCTTCCATGGACAGGTAGCGGCCAGAGGCGGCGAGCGGGAACTTGCCGACAATGGTCTCTTCGCCCTTGGCCTTGGCCTCATCGGGCGTCAGGCCAACGCCGACGACTTCCGGCTCAGTAAAGCAGACCGCAGCGATGGATACCGGGTCGAAGACACGGCGATGGCCGGCAATAAGTTCGGCCACCAGCTCGCCCTGGGCCGTCGCCTTGTGCGCCAGCAGCGGTTCGCCGACGACGTCACCGATCGCCCAGACATTGCGCATGCCGGTGCGGCACTGGTCGTCTACCTTGATGAAACGGCCATTGTCGAGATCAAGGCCCATATTTTCCAGGCCCCAACCGTCCAGGCAGGCCTTGCGGCCGACAGCGACGAGGATCTTGTCAGCTTCGATCGTCTGCAGCTCGCCCTTGGCATCTTCATATTCGAGGACGGCCTTGCCGTCGGTCTCGGACATGCCCTTGGCCTTGCAGCACAGGTTCACCGCCACCTTGTGCTTCTTCAGCCACATGGTGATCGGACGGGTGATCTCCTTGTCATAGAGCGGCAGGATGCCATCGGAGGCCTCGATAAAGGTCACCTCGGAACCCAGCTTGCGGAAGGCAATACCCAGTTCCAGCCCGATATAACCCGCGCCGACGACAACCAGCTTCTCCGGCTTCTCGGTCAGATCGAGGGCGTCGGTAGATCCGATCACCTTGTCGCCAAACGGCAGGAAAGGCAGCTCGACCTCAACCGAACCGGTCGCCAGGATCACGTGCTCAGCGGTAATCTCGACCTGCTCGCCATTGTCCATGTCGACAATGCAGGTCTTGGCATTCTGGAAGTTGGCCCACCCAGCGATGTGCTCGGCACCGGCAGCCTTCAAGAGCTGGCCGACACCCCCGGTCAGTTTGGAGACGATGCCGTCTTTCCAGCCCACCAGCTTGCCCATGTCGAGCTTCGGCGCTTCTGCCAGCGAGATACCCAGCACGTCACCCTCGGCATGCTTGGCCATTTCCTCATACTTGGTCGCCGCATGGATCATCGCCTTGGAGGGGATGCAGCCGCGATTGAGGCAGGTTCCACCGAGCCCGTGCTTGTCGACAATAATCGTGTCCAGTCCCAGCTGACCGGCGCGGATCGCCGCCGGATAACCACCCGGACCACCACCAACAACAAGAACCTGGCAAGAGCGTTTCTGCATGGGAGAGCCTCTTGAGAAAGAAATGTGCGCGAATGCGCGGAATATCGCGAGCCGTTTAGACGCTCAGGCGGGAAAGGGAAAGGGTTTGTGCTCAGACACTGAAAGCTAGCATTCCTGATCAGCCTTGCGGGACAGATAGACCAACACACCGACCGTCCCGCCAACCAGAACTATGAACCAGCCGATAATCGGAACGAAGGGCGGCCAGCCAAAGCCATGTAACAAGAAGCCATAGACAATCATGGCCAACGTGAAGCCGAATATGCCGGCACTGGTTCGCCACAGGCTGCGCCCGAGCTCATCGAGCGTCTCCTTCGGCGTGTCATTGGGGTGGTCCCAGGAACTGTGCCAGAATCGGTAGCGATACTTCTTTCCCATCGGCTCAGACTAGGATGTCATCGCGATAGGTGTGAGGGGGATTGTCTGGCGGACCTTACCGCGCGAAGAAGCGGCGCCCTAGCGTCCAGGCAACTGCGGCAATAATCACCGCCAGCGCGGACCCGAACACAATGCCCGGCAGGCTATGCGGCTCTATACCGAGGCGTTGATAGTTGAACATCAACAGGAAAACGCCCACGCCCCACACGGCGATGGCGCTGATGGTCAAGGACCAGATCTGTTTGACGAGCTCAGGCATGCCCCTAATTGGCGCGGCTTGTCGTCTCAGGTCAAGCGCAGAACCTGCCCCTCGATCACGCCGGTGACCTGCTCGATAAGAAACGCCTCCAGAGCGTCCGGCGAGCGCGGTGCGAGCGTCATCGAGGCGGCTAGCGAAATCAGACCGTAACTCGCCCCCAGCGCGGCAAAGACCAGATTGCGGACGGTCTCCTCCGGCGCGTCTGGCCCCAACAGGGCCTGGCCCGCGATCATGAAGTGCCCGAGCAGAGCCCGCACGCTCTGCTCGCGCGCGCCCTCGTCAAACAACCGCTCCCGCGGCTGGCTGAGCATAAGGGCATAGAGTTTCGGCCGCGCCAGCGCGAAGCGGATTGCGACCTCGAAATCGCGCTTGAGATCCGGCTTCGATCCGGCCGCCTGCATCGCTTCGAGCAGGTCTGCGAACCCCCGGGCGGCGACTTCGGCGAGCAGTCCCTCGCGGTCATCGAAATGGCGGTAAATCGCCCGGTGGTCGATCCCGACCCGCGCAGCGACCGCGCGCATGGTCACCGCCTCCGGACCACCCTCCTCGGTCAGGGCCAGGGCGGCGGTGATGGCCTCGGGCTTCACCTCACCATGGTGATAGCGGCGCGCCACCTAGCCCAGCTTCTTGATGTGCCACGCGACCGTCATCTCGGCGCACTTGTTCTCGTCCGTGTCGAGGAAATCGACGGTGACATCGAAGACGACCTTGCCGTCATCGTTCAACGCCGCGAGGGCCGCCTCCTGGGTCACGCTCGCCTTGGCAATCGCGGTCAGGTCGGTCTTGGCCGTCTTGATATACTGGATGGAGGCATTCGCCGCGACCGGCCGCGCCGCCAGCAGCTGATCCCCCAACAGGCCGCCCATCGCCGCACCCGACGCGGCTTCGCCGAGCGTGAACATCGCACCGGCATGCAGGGTCTGGATATGGTTCTCAACCTCATGCCGCTTGCTCAACCGGGCCACCCCCCGCTCGCCATTCAACTCGACCAGCTCCACGCCGATATAGCCGGCAAAGGGCACGTTATCCGTCATGTGCTGGCGGATCATTTCGTAGATTTCCATCGGTTCGGCCTCTTATGTCACCACTGGTGACATTGGATATAGGGCAAGCGGGAGGGTGTGGGAAGGACGGAGTTGAATGCAGGCCGCAATAAGGGGGCTGCTCAGATTCAAAACCGCACTTTCCCCGGATTTATTCCGGGACCTCGTGGAGACGAAGACGTCGATGACTCTTGGCACCGACAGCGCCTAGAGTCATCGACGCCGGGATAACGCCGGGCCCCGACATGAAGTCGGGGGAACTGACCGGCGTCACGCCGCAGTTGAGCTCATAAACGTTGTTGTCGCCTCTTGCGGATAGCGCGGCGCCGAGGCGGTTGCATCTGCAGCCAAGCTGAGCGGACAGCGATGTAAATCAGCAGCCCGAAAAAGGTTACGGCCAAGCCCGCAGCGCTCGCGAACGGCGACCAACCCCAGAGCTTCGGCGCGAAAACCATCGACAGCATACCGGCGCCACAGACGGATATGGCCAAACCAAAATTGTCGAGCATCCAGCTCCAGGCACGGAACATCAAAACCTCTCTGCGACACATTCAAGGCTACCCTTGAAAGATGGCAACAAAAAGCGGGACACGCGATCAGCGCATCCCGCTCTTCAATTCATCGGGATCCCCGCCTGCGCGGAGATGACCGGCTGACGCCGGTCACATGAACAGTGTCGCCGGGTTTTCCAGATAGCCCTTCACACGCTGGATCAGCATGGCGGCGTCATAGCCGTCGACGATGCGGTGATCGAAACAGCTCGACAGGTTCATCACCTTGCGCGCCACGACCTGACCATTGTCATCAAACCGCGGCAGGGTCTGCATCTTGTTGACGCCGATGATCGACACTTCCGGGGCGTTCAGGATCGGCGTCGTCACAAGGCCACCAATCGCACCGAGCGAGGTAATGGTGATGGTCGAACCGGACAACTCGTCCTTGGTGCACTTGCCGGCCTTGGCAGCGGCACCGAGGCGCTTCAGCTCGCCGGCGATCTGCCAGATGTCGAGTGCTTCGGCGTGCTTGATGACCGGTACCATGAGACCGTTCGGCGTGGCGGCGGCCACACCGGCATGGACCGCATCGAACTTGGTCAGCACCATGTTCTCGCCGTCAAAATGGCTGTTAGCCTGCGGCGTTTCCGGCAGCGCCTTGGTCAGCGCCATGACCAGGAAGGGGATGAAGGTCAGCTTGGCCTGGTCATCCGTCTTGGTCGCATTGAGGTGCTTGCGCAGCTCTTCCAGCGCCGTGACGTCGATCTCCTCGACATAGGCGATATCCGGAATGGTGCGCTGGGCGTGCGACATGTTCTCGGAGATGCGGCGGCGCAGGCCAATGATTTTCTCTTCGGTCACACCGGTGCGCGGCGCACGGCCGGCACCCGGTCCGCCCGCCTTGGAAACGAGGCGGCCACCGGCGGCGATGAAATCATCCAGGTCGGCGTGCGTTACACGGCCAGCCGGACCGGTACCGGGCACAGAGGCCAGGTCGATATCAGCCTCCAGAGCGCGCTTGCGGACGGCTGGGCTCGCGAGGGCGCGGCTGCCTTCCGGGCGTGTGGCGACGGCCGGCGCAGCAGCCGGAGCCGAAACAGGAGCCGGAGACGGCGCCGGGGCCGGTTCAGGCTTGGGCTCAGGCGCAGCGTCCGCCTTCGGTGCTTCGGCGGCGGGCGCTTCAGCCGGTGCGGCTTCGTCCTCGGCCGGAATTTCACCGTCCACGGCGATGAACATGATCTCGGTGCCGACCGCGATCACCTCGCCCGGCGCGCCAACCAGCTTGGTCACAACACCGTTCACAGCGCAGGGGATCTCAACCGTCGCCTTGTCGGTCATGACGTCGAGAACGTGCTGGTCCTCAGTGACCGTATCGCCTTCCTTGACGTGCCATTCGACGATTTCCGCCTCGACGATACCTTCGCCGACATCGGGCATCTTGTAGCGATATTCGCTCATGATCAGGCCTCCAGAACTTCGCGGATGGCGTTGATGAAACGCTGCGGGCCCGGGAAATAGGCCCATTCATGTGCATGCGGATAGGGCGTGTCCCAGCCGGTGACGCGCGCGATCGGCGCCTCGAGGGCGTAGAAACACTCTTCCTGGATCTGCGCAGCAAGCTCGGCGGCGAAGCCGGAGGTGCGCGGCGCTTCCTGGGAGACGATGCAGCGGCCGGTCTTGTTGACCGAGGCGGCGATGGTCTCGATGTCGTAGGGCACCAGGGTTTTCAGATCGATGATTTCCGCATCAATGCCTTCGCGCTCAGCCGCCGCCAGGGCGACATGGACCAGCGTACCATAGGCGATGATGGTGACGTCATTGCCTTCACGGACCACCTCCGCTTTGCCGATTGGCAGGGAGTAGTAACCTTCCGGTACCTCGCCCTTTTCATGCTTGGCCCAGGTTTCCAGCGCTTTGGACGGGTCTCCGTCGAACGGGCCGTTATAGAGGCGCTTGGGTTCGAAGAAGACGACCGGGTCCGGGCTCTCGATCGCAGCGATCAGCAGGCCTTTGGCGTCGTACGGGTTGGACGGCATGATCACCTGGATACCGGGCACCTGGGTGAAGAAGGCTTCCGGGCTCATCGAGTGGGTCTGACCACCGCGGATACCGCCGCCACAAGGCGTGCGCACCACGACCGGCGTCGTGAACTGGCCGGCCGTGCGATAGCGGATACGCGACAGTTCGGATACGATCTGGTCAATCGCCGGGAAGATATAATCGGCAAACTGGATCTCGGCGACGGGCTTGAGCCCCTTGGCCGCCATGCCGATCGCCATGGCCGTGATGGCCGCCTCATTGATCGGCGCGTCGAAGGAGCGGTCGAGACCGTATTTTTCCTGCAGGCCCGCGGTGACGCGGAAAACGCCACCGAAATAGCCGGCGTCCTCACCGAAGGAGATGACGTTCGGGTCCTTCTCCATGGCATTGTCGAGCGCCGAATTCAGGCTCTGGATCATGTTCATCTTGGCCATGATTAAACTCCCAGATCCTGACGCTGGCGGCGCAGGCGCCAGTCCGGTTCGGCATAGACATCTTCGAAGATGGACTCGGTCGGAGACAGCGGGCCGTCGTGCAGCGTACCGAAGCTTTCCGCTTCCTTGTAGGACTTGATCACCAGCTCATCGAGTTCCTTCTCGAGGGCAGCGTGGCGCTCCTCATCCCACTCGCCCTGGCCGATCAGGTGCTGTTTGAGACGCTCGATCGGATCCCCCAGCGGCCATTTGGCTTCCTCGCCCTTGGGGCGATAGCCGGACGGGTCATCGGAGGTGGAGTGAGCATCAGCCCGATAGGTATAGCTTTCGATCACGGTCGCACCGAGACCCGCGCGGGCGCGCTCGGCCGCCCACTGCGTTGCCGCGTAAACCGCGAGGAAGTCATTGCCGTCGATCCGCAGCGTGGCGAGACCATAGCCCTGGCCCTTGAGCGCAAACGTCTCTGCCTGACCCCCGGCAATGCCCTGGAAGGTCGAGATCGCCCACTGGTTATTGACGACATTGAGAATGACCGGCGCCTTGTAGGTCGAGGCCAGAACCAGCGCGCCGTGGAAATCACCTTCGGCCGTGGACCCTTCACCGATCCAGCTCGCCGCGATCTGGCTCTCACCCTTGTACTGGCAAGCCATGGCATAGCCGACGGCCTGCGGGAATTGCGTCGTCAGATTGCCCGAAATGGAGAAGAAATTGCCCTCAGCCCAGGTGTAGTGCACCGGCAGCTGGCGGCCCTTGAGATTATCGCGGCTGTTGGAAATGCAGTGGCACATCATGTCGACGATGTCGCGACCGCGGGCAAACAGGATGCCCTGCTGGCGGTAGGACGGGAAGACCATGTCACCCTTGTCCAGCGCCATCGCGGCGGCGACGGCAACAGCCTCCTCTCCGGTCGACTTCATGTAGAAGCTCATCTTGCCCTGGCGCTGCAGTTTCAGCATGCGGTCGTCATAGACCCGCGTCAGCACCATGTGCTTGAGCCCTTCGCGCAGCACATCCGCATCCAGCTTCGGATCCCACTCGCCCACGGCCTGGTGGTTATGGTCGAGAACACGCACCAGAGAGGTCGCCAGATCGCGCGTTTCGTGAGCCTCGACATCGGGCTCGGGGCGCTTGGCTTCGCCGGCCGGCGGAACCTTGATATGGGAGAAGTCGGGCGTGTCGCCGGGCCGGACGTGCGGCGCGGGGACGTGGAAGCGGGGATCGGTCTGCGTCATGGGCTCTCGCAATGACTGCGGCGGAACTGCCTGGATATGCGCATCCGGGGAATGCCGGTCGCGCGAGGGGGCGTCTAACGCGGATGGCAGGGCCTTGTCCAGCGCTGGATCAATGTGCCATTTGCGCGTGCAAATCCGCAGCGATCTGAATGAATTTCGCGAACAAAGGATGTTTGCCGCAAAAAATCATCGCACCCTTTTGCTCCGTGTGGCGTCAGAATGCGTCTCTTATTGCCTTTTCGAGCCGAAGCGCGCTTAGCTCGCTGCCGCAGGATCAGGGGAGAAATGCATGTCCAAGAAAGTCACTGGCGCTGTCATCGGCGGCCTGATCGGTGTTCTGGTCATCCCGGTATTTTTCGGTGGCTTCATCTACTTTGTTGGCGAGCGCAATCCACTTCCGATCCTCGCAGCTCTCGCCGTGCAACCCATCTTCCTCATAATCGGGGCCAATCCGGGCCGGGGCAAGGGCGATGGCACCGGTGGCGGCGGCTTTTTCGATGGCGGCAGCGATGGCGGTGGCGGCGATGGTGGCGGCGGCGGCTAGGCTCTGAGCGCAAACATCAGCCTTGCCTCGACTTGGATCATTGTGCCATATGCGCCATCGATAACGCTGCGCGTTGCACAATTTTCGCCGAAAAGTGGGGTTTCGGGCAATAATGATCGCCGATCTTGATTCCGTAGATGTACGCATCCTTGAAGCTCTGCAGGAAGATGCGGGCCGCTCTGTTGCTGATATTGCCGAGATTGTCGGCCTGACCCCCTCGCCGTGCTGGCGTCGCATCCGGCGGCTGGAAACCGAGGGCATTGTCCGTCGCCGCACCGTCCAGCTCGACCGCCGCACCCTTGGTCTGATGTTCACCGCCTATATCGAGGTGAAGATCTCACCGGCACGCAAGGCCAATTTCGAGAAGTTCGAAGCCGCGATCCAGAGCTTCCCGGAAGTCACCGAAGCCGTCACCATGACGGGCCCGTCCGACTATCTGCTCAAGGTCGTGATGCCGGATATCGACGCCTATAACGACTTCGTCTCCGACAAGCTCATCCCGCTCGACGTGGTCGGCGATTTCCGCACTTCCGTGCAGATCCGCAACGTCAAGGACAGCTCCGGCCTGCCCCTGGGGCATATCGAGGGCTAGCGCATTTGCATCAGACCAAGAAAAAGGGCGGCGCCACTGGCACCGCCCTTTCCGTTGCGTTCAGCCCGGACGTCTAGTCCAGATCAAACCGGTCATTGCGCATCACGCCGACCCAGGCATCGACGAAATCGCTGACAAAGCGGGCCTCGTTATAGGCATAGACCTCCGCCACGGCGCGCAGCTCTGCGTTTGAACCGAAGACAAGATCGGCTTCGGTCGCCGTCCAGCGCAGATCACCGGTCGCGCGGTCACGCCCTTCAAAGACATACCCACCTTCGGTCGTGTTCCACACCGTGCCCATGTCGAGCAGGTTGACGAAGAAGTCATTGCTCAACGTACCGGCACGATCGGTGAAAACGCCATGTGCGGCACTGTCGGTGTTGGCGTCGAGGGCGCGCATACCCCCGACGAGAACCGTCATCTGCGGCACAGTCAGACCCAGCGTATCGGCACGGTCGACCATCATCGCCGACGGAGCCCGGGCCGCACGATCCGCATCATAGAAATTACGGAAAGCGTCAGCAGCCGGCTCCAGATGAGCGAAGCTGTCGACATCTGTCATCTCCTGGCTGGCATCGGTCCGGCCCGGAGCAAACGGGACACGAATGTCATGTCCGGCTTCTGCAGCGGCCTGCTCGATGGCGGCGGCACCGCCCAGCACGATCAGGTCTGCAAGGGAAATCCGGACATTGTCGCTGCGGCCAGAATTAAACGCCGACTGGATCGCCTCGAGCGTCGACAACACAGTCTCCAGCTCCGCCGGGTTATTCACATCCCAACCGTTTTGCGGCTCGAGACGCAGACGGCCACCATTGGCACCACCGCGCATGTCGGTGTCACGATAGGATGCGGCCGCCGCCCAGGCGGTCCGGATCAGCTGCGGGCGGGACAGGCCAGAAGCGAGGATCTGCGCCTTCAGGTCCTCAATCGCCGCGGCATCGACGAGGTCATGGTCAACCGCCGGAACCGGGTCCTGCCAGGAGAAGACATCTTCCGGGACATCGCTACCCAGATAACGGGCGCGAGGGCCCATATCCCGGTGGGTCAGCTTGAACCAGGCGCGCGCAAAGGCCGCTTCGAATTCCTCCGGGTTCTCGAGGAACCGGCGGGAGATCTCGTCGTAGACCGGGTCGAAACGCAGAGCCAGGTCCGTGGTGAACATGATCGGGGTTTCCAGCTCGCCCTCGACATGGGCGTCCGGTACGAACATGGCGGCCTCGGCATCTTCCGGGACCCACTGAATCGCGCCAGCCGGGCTCCGGGACTGGACCCATTCAAAGGCGTAGAGGTTGGACAGGTATTGCATCGACCACTGCGTCGGCGTGGCGGTCCAGGCGCCTTCCAGACCGGAGGTCACCGTATCGGCTCCGTTACCGGTGCCACAGCGATTATCCCAGCCCAGACCCTGACGCTCGACGCCATTCGCGGCCGGCTCGGGGCCGGTGCACTCTTCAGGGCTGTGCGCGCCATGCGCTTTACCAAAGGTATGACCACCAGCAATGAGTGCCACGGTCTCTTCGTCATTCATCGCCATCCGGCCAAAAGTGTCCCGGATGTCCGCAGCAGCCAGAAGCGGGTCAGGATTACCGTTCGGGCCTTCCGGATTGACGTAGATCAAGCCCATCTGGACCGCCGCGAGCGGGCGCTGCAGTTCACGATCGCCGCTATAGCGCTGATCCGCCAGCATTTCTGCTTCCGGCCCCCAATAGACCAGCTCGGCCTGCCAGTCATCGGCGCGACCGCCGGCAAAGCCGAGCGTCTGGAAGCCCATATCCTCCATGGCCACATTACCGGCCAGGATCATCAGATCGGCCCAGGAAATCGCATCGCCATACTGGGCCTTGATCGGCCACAGGAGACGGCGGGCGCGATCCAGGTTGCCATTATCCGGCCAGGAGTTGAGCGGCTCGAACCGCTGCTGGCCGCCACCGGCACCGCCGCGACCGTCGAACGTCCGATAGGTGCCAGCCGAGTGCCAGGCCATGCGAATGAAGAAAGGTCCGTAATGACCCCAGTCGGCCGGCCACCAGTCCTGGCTGTCGGTCATGACGGCGCGCAGATCGGCTTTGAGCGCCTCAAGATCAAGGCTCTCGAACGCGGCGCCGTAGTCGAAGTCGTCGCCGAGCGGGCTGGACCGGGTGATCTCGTTCTGGCGCAGTTGGCTCAGATCGAGCTGGTTCGGCCACCAGGCCAGGTTGGACCGGGCCTCGCCAATGGCGCGCTCATAGTGTTGCGAAACCGGCGAGGCTTCACTGGCCATGGCGTCAGCCGCCGGCGCGGCAGCGTCGGTGGCCGCAGCGATTTCGGCTTCATCATTGCCACCCGAGCAGGCGGCAAGGCTCAGTGCGAGCGTCGCGACGCCAGCCCGCCAGAAAGATTTTCGATTGATCATGATTGTCCTCTCCTTGGTCGTTTTCCGCCGGCTCAGGAGCACTCCAGGGAGGAGGCCGCTCGGCGGTACGCACATTCCCGGTTGCCCCGGGTCTTCAGTGAGGAGGCGATAGGGCGCAGCTGTTACCGCGCCTGCCCCAGCATGTGCAGGCCTACGCCTGCCGCTGCAATCAGTCCAATCTATTAATTTAATGAAACCTATTGATTAGTCTTATTCCGAGCGAGACGGTGTAAAAAAGGGCGGTGCCACCGGCGCCGCCCTCTTTAATGTCATCGGAGCTGGGGTCGCTTACTGCATGCGCTCCACAGCGATCGCCGTCGCTTCGCCGCCGCCGATGCAGAGCGAGGCGACGCCCTTGTCCTTGCCGTGTTTTTCCAGCGCGGAGAGCAGGGTCACCATGATGCGGGCACCGGAGGCGCCGATCGGGTGGCCGAGGGCGCAGGCACCGCCATTGACGTTGACCTTGTCGTGGGAAATGCCGAGCTCCTTCATGGCGATCATTGGGACAACCGCGAAGGCTTCGTTGATCTCCCAGAGATCGACATCATCCGTATTCCAGCCGGCACGCTCGAGAACCTTGCGCATGGCCGGGACCGGAGCCGTGGTGAAATAGGCCGGCTCATGAGCGTGCGCCGCGGTGGCAACGATCTTGGCCAGCGGCTTGAGACCGCGGCGTTCCGCTTCCGAGGAGCGCATCAGCACCAGGGCGGCTGCACCATCGGAGATGGCAGAGGCGTTGGCGGCGGTGACGGTCCCGTCCTTGTTGAAGGCCGGGCGCAGGTTCGGGATCTTGTCCGGCATCGCCTTGCGCGGCAGCTCGTCGGTATCGACCGTGATCTCGCCCTTGCGGGTCTTGATCGTCACCGGGGTGATCTCGCGGGAGAAGTCGCCCTCTTCGGCCGCGCGCTGAGCGCGGGCCAGGGTTTCCAGCGCATAGGCATCCTGCTGCTCACGGGTGAACTGGTGCTCTTTCGCGATCATGTCAGCGAAATTGCCCATCGGGCCACCTTCATAGGCGTCTTCGAGGCCGTCCTGGGCCATGTGGTCCTTGACGGTATCGTGGCCGTATTTGAAGCCACCGCGATGGCTCGGCAGCATGTGCGGGGCATTGGTCATGCTTTCCATGCCACCGGCAATGATGATGTCGGCATCGCCAGCCATGATCGAGGCGCGGCCCATGATGGCGGCCTGCATGCCGGAGCCGCACATCTTGTTCAGCGTGGTGGCTTCAACGGATTTGGGCAGGCCGGCCTTGATCGCCGCCTGGCGGCCCGGCGCCTGGCCCTGACCGGCCATGAGCACATTGCCCATGACAATCTGGTCGACGTCTTCGCCAGCCACACCGGCTTCTTCCATCGCGGCCTTCACCGCCACGGCACCGAGTTCATTCGCGGATTCGCTGGCCAATTCACCCAGCAGGCCACCCATCGGGGTGCGGGCCATGCCGACGATGACGACCGGATCGTCCATTGCGCTCATCTGAAATCTCCTTGCAAAGACTTGGGGCGGGATGCCGAACGGTTTTAGTCTGCGCGCATGTTGAGAAGATGCGGCACTGCGTCAAGCCTTTTCGCACATGCAGCAGGCGTGTTCCGCCCGCCTGCACAACTGCGCCATTACGGGCAATCCCTTGTGATTACGGCACTCTTTCTTGTCGTGTCCGGTTATGTCGGACTTTGGTCTGATCTCTTCAAGGTCGCTTGGGCAGTTGAATGGCCGTCATTCGCGATTGTCGTCGCCGTGACATTCGTCGTGCCGTCACTGGCTGAGGAGCTGGTCTTCCGGGCGGGGCTGGCAGGACGGACCGGCACCATACGCGCAGCCGCCGCCCTGGTCGCCTTTATCCTCTGGCACCCGGCCCAGGTCTGGCTTGGCCTGCCCATGGCGCAGGACATCTTCCTCGACTGGCGCTTCTTGATGATCGCCGGACCGCTCGGTGCGACCTGCACACTGCTCTACCGCCTGACCGGATCAATCTGGCCGGCGGTCATTCTGCATTGGCTGGTGGTTCTGGCCTGGAAAGGCCTGACGGCGCCGGCCTAGTCGGCTGCGCCGGCCAAAGTCCCCGCCAGAGTGCGCAATTGCCGGGCCCGGCGGGTATCACGATGCAGATGCAGCGCCCCGTCGCGGCCACGCTCCAGCATGGTGGCCAGGGTCAGGCAGGCCTCGCGGTCGCCGTCTTCGCAGCCCGCCTCACAATAAGGCGCTTTCGGCAAATAGCCCGGGCGATTGCCATAGCAGGCCTCGGCCCGCGCCGGCGCGGCATCGCCGCCGGTCGCTACGAGCACATCGGTCCAGACCGCACAGGCATCGGAAAAACCGCGCGCACAGCCCAGCTCACCATGTTCCAGCGCCTCGGCCAGATCACCGGGACCATTGCGATCAAACAATTCCCGCGCCGCCTGGAAACAGGCCATGTCCGATCCGTTACGGCAGCCCTCGCGCACCATCGGCAGGAAGGCTTCGCGGTCATTGCGCATCGGGGCGTAGGGGTTGGGCCGGCCGATCCGCTCGAACTTCCAGCACGAGCCGTCCTGGCCAAAACGGCAGCCGAGAATGCGCAGCCGCACCTGCTCGTCCGCCAGCCAGAAGGTCTGGTCACCCCGCTGACCGAGCTGGGCGGCAAAGGCGCAGGCATAGCCCTCTCCCGCCTCGCAGCGGGCGACATGCTCGATATAGGCCGGCGAGCCCACCTGGGCAGCCGCCGGCGCGCTCAGACCGAGCACGAGAAGTATGAAGGCGATCAGTCGCATGGGCGGGATCATAAGGCCGCGAAGCCGGACGCGCTAGCCGATAAGCCGCACGCCCGATCCGCTCGCCTTGCCGCCGGTGGCCGCGATCCAGCCCCCACCCAGGACGCGGTCCTCATTGTCGGTGGAATAAAAGACGCAGGCCTGCCCCGGCGCGACACCTTCCTCGCCTTCCGCCAGAACAACACCGACCGTATCGCCATCGACTGACAGCGCAGCGGGCACCGGAGGCCGGGTGGAGCGGACCTTGACGCGCACAGGGGCACCATCGGCGAGGTCCTCGTCGCCGAGCCAGTTGACGTCATTCAGGCGGATCGTATCGACTTCAAGCGCTTCGCGCGGACCCACGACCACCTGGGCGTTTTCGGCATCGAGGCGCACGACATAGAGCGGGTCACCCGCAGCAATGCCCAGCCCGCGCCGCTGGCCGACCGTATAGCGGATCACGCCTTCATGGCGGCCCAGCACCCGGCCATCGACATGCACGATCTCGCCCGGACGCGAGGCGCCAGGCCGGACTTTCTCGACAATATCGACATAGCGGCCATTGGGCACGAAACAGATGTCCTGGCTGTCCGGCTTGTCGGCGACGATGAGGCCAAACGCTTCGGCCAGCTGCCGCGTCTGGTCCTTGTTGAGATGACCCAGCGGGAAGCGCAGGAAGTCGAGCTGTTCTTCCGTCGTGGCGAAGAGGAAATAGGACTGGTCCTTGCCCTGGTCCGCCGCGCGGCGCAGTTCTGGGCCCTGCTCGCCCATGACGCGCTGGATGTAATGGCCCGTCGCCATGCACTCGGCGCCGAGCTGTTTCGCGGTCTCCAACAGGTCAGCGAATTTGACCGTCTGATTGCAACGCACACAGGGAATGGGCGTATAGCCGGCCAGATAAGTGTCGGCGAATTCCTCGATCACGGCTTCGCGGAAACGGCTCTCATAATCGAGCACATAGTGCGGAAAACCGCACTCCTCTGCGACGCGCTTGGCATCGTAGATATCCTGACCGGCACAGCAGGCGCCCTTTTTCTGGATCGCCGCACCGTGATCATAAAGCTGCAGGGTCACGCCGACGACGTCATAGCCGAGATGATGCAACAGCGCCGCGGTGACAGAACTGTCCACCCCGCCGGACATCGCCACGACGACGCGATGGTCGCCGGGTTTGCCACCAAGACCGAGCGGATCGCCGGACAGGTTGAGATCGGAAAGCAGAGCATCGACAGACGCCTTGGCGCCGCCGGTCGCGGAATTCGTCATAATCGCCTCCAGCGGGGTCAAGGCCCGCAGCAAACGGTGAATAAGGTGGCGGGTATATAAGGGATGGCGCGCGTGGCGGCAAATTTGAGGCGGGTTAAGCCGCGACCACACTTCAACCATTGTCATCCCTACCGCAGGAAGTTCAAAAGCGAGACCTGGCTCAGCGAGGAAAAGGTTCGCGCCGACACATCCAGCGCGGTCTGGGCCTGCTGGAACCGGGTCGCGGCGTCGGCCATGTCGACATCTTCCATGTCGCCGATGAAGCGCTCGAGGAAGCCCTGACGGTCCTTTTGGCTCGTGATCAGGGTCTCGACATGCGCCTGGGACGAGCCGGCCTCGCCGGTCTTGTTGATGATATTGTCGATCGCCGCAATGACATTGCCGACCTCGGCCGTCACGAAGGTCTGTTGCGCATCGGTCATCGGCTGCACGAAGGGGCCGCTGGCGCTGTTTTCGAAATCGACGATACGCTTGAAGGCATCCATCAACGGGCCGGCGACCTCATCAGCCAGCATGCCGATATCGACCGAAATCTGCTGGTCGAGCTGGGCGGCCGGGCGGCGCTGATTGTTTTCAAAGGCCTCGGCCGCGCTGGCCATGGGCAGGAGATCGTTCAGCGAGGCGACATTGACGGGCGCGATATCGGACCGCGTGCCGCCGAAGATGAAAGCCCCGGAATGGCGCGTATTGAGGGTGTTGACGACGCTGTTAAAGATCTCGCGGACCTCATGCATCATGTAATTGCCGTCCTTGGTGGTCAGCGCCATGCGCAGATCCGTGGCCGCGTCATTGAGATGATTCAAGGCGGTATCCTGGGCCTCGAGCCGGGCCTGGGCGCGGATGCCGGCCTGTTCATAGGCCTTGGAGCGGGCCAGCGCGGCGCGCGTGGCGCTCAGGGTCTCGGCCTCCTGGCCAACCCCTTTCAGGTCCGTCGCCTTCTTGCCGGTGATCAGCTCTTTTTGCGTTTCGAACACGCTGCGCTGCGCTTTCATCAGATCCATCAAGGCGGTCTGCGACGCGGCGAAAGTAGAAATACGGGCCATGGGTCAAAAGCCTCCTAGAGCATGTTCATCAGCGTATCGGCCATTTCCTTCGCCGCCTGGAGCATGCGCGCCGAGGCATTGTAGGACTGCTGATACATGGTCATCGACGCCAGTTCCTCATCGAGATTGACCCCCTCGACATCGGCCCGTTTCTGGGCCGCTGTCTCCATGAGAACACCGGCACTTTCTGCTTCGCTTTCGGCCCGCGCGGCACGCGAGCCGACCATGCCGGCGAAGCGGGCGGCATAATCATTGAGATTGGCGTTGGACTGGGCCAGGGAACCGGCCGCATTGAAGGTCCGGGTTGCGCCCAGCGACTGCTGCAGCAGGATACCGCCGCGATTATCACCCGAGCTGAGTACGACATCGCCCGCCACCGTCGCCGCATCGATATCCAGCTGGCCCAGGGCCAGCAGGTCAGAATTGGCCCGGATCGCGGTATCGACGGAGAAAATCTCGGACCGGCCGGCGCGCGCATCCAGCCCCACACCAAACAGCTCGGAGAAGGACACACCGGAACTGGTCCGCGCCGTGGTATCGCCAGACAGGCTGACGTCAAAATTCTCGAAGCCCGCCACCGGCGTCTGGATCAGGCGCCCCTGGGCATCCAGCGACAGGGTGACATAGCGGCCCACACCGCTGCTCGGATCATTGATCGCGGTAATGAGGTCATTGAAGGTCTGGCCGGCCACGATCGGGATATTCACCGAGGCCACCGAACCACCGCTGGCCGTCTTCACTTCATAGGACACGGCCTCGCCGGCGGAGAACAGGTGCGGCCGTGAGCCGTTGACGCCCGTCTCGAAAAAGTAAGGACGGTCAGAGCGGACAATGTCATTGAGACCGAAGAAGTGCGAGAAGCCGCGACCGCCCCGGTCAGACGGGTTGGCCGGGTCCTGCAGGATGGACACGCCATTGCCGGCGACATCGGCTTGCAGGGTCATGACGCCATTGGAAAAGCTCATCGAGCCATTGGCGCCCAGCGCGGCATCGATCGCCGTCGAAAGGGTCCCGATCGTATTGCCGATCCCGACCGCGGCGCCACCATCAACGGAAAGGGTCGCCGCATCGAAATCCACATCCACGCGCGAGACCAGCACGCCGGTCGCGTCGCTGACACCGATCGTCATCTGACCGGTGAAGTAGTGATAATCATTCACATCCCAGCCGGTATTTCCGCCCGTCAGGATCTGAGGGGCCGGATAGGCTGCGGAATTATTGTGTGCGGCGTTCAGTGTATCGGCAAAACCCGCGCTCAGCTCGGCCAGCTCCTCCGCCATCTGCGGCAGCTGCACATCGCGCAACTCCATCAGACCGCGTAACGCGCCACCGGAAATGTGGCTGTCCAGCTCGACAGGGATACCGTTCGGCGGCACGGCCTGGATGCTGCCATAACTGGTCTTGAAAGCACCGGTTCCAGCTGGCTGATAGGTGATGTTCATGGCGAAATTGTCCATCAACAACACGCCATCTTCCGTCCGCACCACGACCCGGCCATCGGGCTGGGTGGTGGCGCGGATATCCATGATGCTGGCCAGCTCGTCGAGAAGTTCGGACTGGCGATTGGCGGCACCGGAATTGTCACCGCCGCCGGACGCCAGATTCTGCACGCTGGTATTGAGCTCGAACAGTTCACCGAGGATCTCGTTCACCCGCTGAACATTGGAGTTGATGCGGGCATCAGCCTCCTGGCGCTGTTGCTTGATCTCGATCGCCAGACGCGTGGTCTCATCAAAGAAGCTGTCGATATCGGCCGCGGCAGACAGCCGAGCGACAGACAGGGACGGATCCACACTGGCCTGGGACAGGCTGTCGAACACCTTGTTCATACGCGCGAACATGGAACCGGGGTCATCCAGACCGCCGAACTGCGCCTGTACGCGGTCCAGCGCCGTCGCCAGAGCGCTGGCGCGACCCTCATCACTGATCGCATTGATCGACGCGGCCTGGAGGAATTTATCTGCGATACGGGTAACGCCCTGGATCTCGACGCCCATGGCGGTTCCGCCGACATTGCGCGAGACCAGGTTCGGCGTCGTGCGCGCATAACCGGGCGTATTGACGTTGGCGACATTGTTGGAGGCCGAACGCAGACCCACCTGGCTCGCATTCAGACCCGTCAGGGCATTCCCAAGGACACCGCTCAGCGACATGGCGAGCTCCCTTCATTGCGCATGATTTCACGCGTAGACCGGCGAATAATGCCGCCGGACCGGCAAGCCTTGCCCACATCGAGCGCACTCAGCAGTAAGGTGCCAAGGCGCTCAGAATGCGTACAAGTATCTGTTTTCGCGTTGTCTTTCATGCGCTTTCAATTCCGTACAGGGCACGACCGTGTGCGCGCCGTATGATTAACATCGCAATCGGCGGGCCAGTTTCGTGCCACGCCCGGACTTGCGCCCCGGGTCGGTGAAAATCCCGCCGCCGCACGCCTTCTCGCTTTGCCCACCCCGGAACCCGGCAGCATCGGCCTAGCAGGCGGCAGAAAGCGCCGGGCCAGACCGGAATTTACAGGTATTACCACGAAATTAATGCATTTTTTCAATATGTTGTGAGATTTTCTGAATGGCATGCCGCTTGCGGATGATCAGGCGGACCATCGCCACCCCGGCGTTGGGCGTTTGAAACGAGTGACCAGAAGCGACATGCAAGCCAGCCTGTTGAGTGCGACATTTCTAAGTGGGTCTGCAGCCACGACGACGACCGGTGGTCTGACCGGCGCCGGCACCACGGCGGGCAATGCCAATGGCCAGCCGAGCGGGCTGTTCGATTCCCTGTTGCCGCAGCAACAGGCCGTTGCCAGCAGCGGTACAGTCCCGGCTACGCTCAAGTCGCAGTCACCGGCTCCGCAAACCGCGCTCGCTTCTGATGATATGGCGCAAGCCGGCCCGGACGGTGCCGTGCTGGCCGCTGAACCGGTGGATGCCGCCGCAATCGCTCCGGCGAATACACAATTGCCGACCGAACCGGTGCTGTCGCCCGACACCGCACAGATTCAGCCGAGCCCCAGCCCGGCTCCCTCAATCCTGGACCAGGCGGCCCGCGCTGAAGCCATGTTGGAAGCGGCGAGCGAGTTGGGCCGCAATGCCGGTCAGCCCGTCATTCCCGCTGCGGTCTTGGCGACCGCCTCTGAGACGGCCAGCCCAGCTGCAGCGAACCCGGCTTCGGCCAACCCGGGCACCGTCAATGCTGGCACGACTGCGCCGGTACCGGCGTTTTCGGCTCCGCCGGCGACAGTGACGACAGCTGCAGCCGGACAGACCAACAATCCGGCACCGGGCGGGCTCACCCCGCCCCCGCAAACATCGGCGCCCAAGGCGAACCCGGCACAAACCAGCCCCGTGCTCCCTGCAGGGGTATCCAATACTGTCAGCGCGCCTGTCACCGCAGCTGATGCAAACCCTGTGACCTCAGCCGCGGCCCAGCCGGCCACGACTCTCGATACCAGTGCCCTCGAACAGACCGCGCGGGCCAATGGTGAGGTCGCTCAGGTCGAAACCGCGCGGGCTGATGCCTTCGCCGGCCGCTTCAATCAGCGCGCCGAGTGGCTTTCCAGCCGATTTTCGGCGGATGGCAATAATGGCGCCGCGCTCGCTGCTGCGCTGAACGCCGGTGGCCAGCCATCGTCCAACGCTGCCGTTACGCCAAACACCGCCTTGCCCGCATCACCGCTTGGCGATGCCAACGTAGCGCTGCGGCCCGGCAAACAGCCCACCATGGGCGTCATGACCGGCGATACAGGCGGCGCGGAGGTGACGTCTGCTGTCAAAATGGCCGTGTCAAAGCCCGTGACCGCGACCGCGCCGACCGGTGTCGCGACCCCGCAAGCACCAGCCGCCAGCGTCATGCCTCCGGCGACGCCGGACATGGCGGCTGCGTCAGCAACGCCCCCGGGCACAGCGACGCCCTCAACGCTACCCACCGAATTGCAGTCCAGCCCGGCCGGGACCAATATGATGGCACCGGCAACGCCGGCCCTTGATCCGCTGCAAAGCGCCGAGCCTGCTTCGCCCGATCTGGGCATGGGCAAGCCGCAAACCGATGCTACGGGCGCCAAGGCCGGTCTGAAGCCGGATGCCACGGCGAACGCGGCCAAAGGCGTCGCCTTTACCCCTGAACCGGTTCAGCCCCGGCCCGCCAGCCAGCCTGTGTCCGGGGCAACCCTGAAAGCGCCTGCTGAGATGTCGCCGGCCCAAGCCCAGCCGGGCATGACCGCTGAGGCTGCCGCGCCGGTAGTCACGCCGGCCACGCCGCAACAGTCCCCGGCCTCGGCGCCTGGCGTGCAGTTGAAACAGAAAAACGCCAAGGCCGCCGCGACCGGCGCCGGAGCGACCGCCAATACCGGCGCCAAGCCGGCCAGCGCCTCTGCTGCCGCTGCCACATCGGCGGGCGATAGCGCGACCCTGACCGCCGCGTCGACCGCCTCGACAGCGACCAAGCCGGTCACCCAGGCCCCCATGCCCGCCGACACCCTGCCGCCGCCCACCCTTCCGCTTGATGGCGGAAGCGGGCTGCGCGCCGAGCCGGATCTGACCTTGAACCGTATGGACGCCCGACCGACCGGCCTGGAACGCTCCACAACGCCGGACGGTGCCCGTTTCACACCGCAGACCGCGACCAATCTGGCGGCCCAGATCCAGCGCCGTTTCGTCAATGGCGCCCGGGTCTTTGACATCCGCCTCGACCCGGCCGAGCTGGGACGTGTCGATGTCCGCCTGGAATTGTCACCGGACCAGCGGGTTCAGGCGATCCTGACGATTGAACGCCCGGAAACCCTGGCCGAGATGCAGCGTAATGCGCGCGAGCTGGAACGGGCTCTGGCTGAGGCAGGCCTGGACGTCGGCGATGACGGGCTGGAATTCCAGCTCGGCGGCAACACGCACTGGGAAGACGCCGAGGATCAGCTCGATGAGGACATGATCCCGGTCTTCCAGGAAGGCGAATATCTCGACCTGGCCGAAACGGCGGTCGAGCCCCAAGCAGAACGTGAAGCCTATGGCTTCCGCCTGGCCGGCGGACGCGACCGGCTGGATATGCGGATTTAGGACGAGAACCCATGGTCGATATTTCCCAAATCACCAGCTCGCTCGGCTCCAATAGCGCCCTCTCCAGTCAGAGCGCGAGCCTCGGCGATAATTTCGAAATGTTCCTCACCCTGCTGACCGAGCAGATGAAGAACCAGGACCCGCTCGATCCGCTGGACTCGACCCAGTTCGTCAACCAGCTGGTCGATTTCTCCAGCGTCGAACAACAAATCCAGCAGAACCAGAATCTGGAAAACCTGCTCCTGCTCCAGGCGGCCTCCGCGCAGAACTCTGCCGTTTCCTACATCGGCAAGGTCGGCGTCGCCGAGACCAATCAGTCCACCCTGAGCAATGGCAGCGCCAGCTGGGATTATGTCCTGCCGGAAGACAGCCGCCAGACCACGCTTGTGGTCAAGGACGCGGCCGGCCGTGAGCTTGGCCGTTATGACGGCTCCAGCTCGACCGGCACCCACAGCTTTACCTGGGACGGGCGTGACAGCGCCGGTTCTGTCATGCCCGATGGCGCTTATTCGCTCGAGATCCTCGCTGCGGACGCCGACGGCAATACCCTAGCGCCCACCATCCGTGCCTCGGCCCGGGTGACGGGCGTGGATCTGTCCGGATCCGATGTCATCGTTGAGATGGGCGGCATTCGCGTCCCGCTCTCCTCGATACTCTCACTCAGAGACGGAGAGACCCCCGTCTAATTCTCTCAGGCCGCCGGCCTGAACCCGGTCGCCAGAAGGGCGGTCCGGTCAACCTTGAAAGCAGAAGGCTCCCTTTGTCGTTAAACGCAAGGAGCATGCAATGAGCATCAATTCCGCGTTACTGGCCGGCGCTTCCGGCCTGATCGCTAACTCGAGCGCCCTGGCGGCGGTCTCGGACAATATCGCCAACGTCAACACCGTCGGCTACAAGCGCGCCACCGCGATTTTCACGCCGATGTATGACAGCCGCGGCGAAGGCGGCAATTACACCGCCGCCGGTGTCGGTTCCAAGACGCAGCTGAACATTTCCCAGTCCGGCCTGCTGACCGGCTCCAACTCACCGACCGATCTGGCGATCGCCGGCAATGGCCTCTTTGTCGTGCGCGATACGGCTGCTGCCAACGCATCCGACCCGGTCTCCTTCACCCGCGCCGGCCGTTTCATCGCCGACAGCTCGGGCTTCCTGCGCAATGATGCCGGCAAATATCTCGCCGGCTGGCCGGTGGCTGCGGACGGCACGGTTCCGACGAACCCGTCCGACCTCAACACGCTGGAAACGATCAACCTGTCTTCCATCGGTGGCGCGGCCGAGCCGACCTCGGTCATGGGCATCAACGCCAACCTGCTGGCCAGCCAGACGGTCTCCGCAGCTGAAGCGACCTACGCGCCGGCCGTCTCCGCGACCAATATGGCGTCGGGAACCGTTTCGCCGGACTTCCAGCGCACCATTCCTTTCTATGACAGCCAGGGCGGCGTGCGTTCGATCACCATCTCGATGCTGAAAAGCTCCACCCCGAACCAGTGGCATGCCGAGATCCATATGGTTCCGGCGACCGAAGTGACCACGGGTGCTGGCCTTGTCGACGGTCAGATTGCCACCGGCATTGTCGCCTTCGACACCCAGGGCCGTCTCGACAGCACCAATACGACGCTGCCAACCGCGCTGAACTTCCTGGCATCCGACAATGTCGCGGCGCTCGGCGCCAATGACTTCCAGTGGTCACTGGCGACCGGCATCGCGGCCCAGTCCATCACCCTGGACTTCGGCGATCCGACTAGCCCGGGCGGTTTCACCCAGTATGACAGCCCGTCGGCTTTGCTCTCCACTAATGTGAATGGTTCTGCCTTCGGTAACTTCGCCGGCGTGGAAGTGGATGATGAAGGCTTCGTCTTCGCCAAGTTCAACAACGGCATTATCCGCAAGGTCTATCAGATCCCGGTCGCGACCTTTGTGAACCCGGACGGCCTGCAGGCAGAGTCGGGCGGCACCTACACGGTGACCCCGGAATCGGGCACCTACACCCTGAACCAGCCTGGTCTGGGCTCGGCGGGTTCGATCTCCTCCTCGACGCTGGAAAACTCCAATGTCGACCTGGCGACCGAATTCACCACGCTGATCACCACCCAGCGGGCCTACTCGGCATCGTCGAAAATCATCACCACGGCCGATGAGATGCTCGATGAAGCAATCCGGATGAAGCGATAGTCCACCACCTGACGCTTCAAGCCGTAAAGGCCCCGCCCCGGCGGGGCCTTTTTCTTTGGTTTTGAAGCGCCGGATTTGAAGAAAATTTCGCCGCAACCATTAAACACAAATTTACCTAGGGGTTTAGGCGGATGTTAAACGCCCGCGTGTAGGTTCACACCATAAACAAAAAAACACGGGGACCGGACATGCAGCCGCGCCTTAAAAAAGAAAATTATGTCATTGGACCGGATGGTAGCCCGCTCACGCTGGCCGATCTTCCACAACCGAGTACGCAGAGATGGGTCGTACGCCGTAAAGCCGAGGTGGTGGCCGCGGTACGCGGAGGCCTGCTCTCGCTGGAAGAAGCGTGTGAACGTTATTCCCTGACCGTCGAGGAATTCCTCGGATGGCAGCGCTCTATCGACAAGCACGGCCTCGCCGGCTTGCGCACGACACGTCTTCAGAATTACCGCTGACGCTATCCCCTGACCACAGCGCAGCATGAACGGCGGCCTTCTCCCCCCTAAGGCCGCCGTTCACCCATGATTTGAACGCGTTAGTCCGTCTTACTGTGGAAATCACGGTAAGATTAATGACCTATGCGCGCGTCTTAAGGTCTCGTTTACGGAACCGGTAGGAAAATTCTGCCCAGTGCTTCGCGCCGTTGTGCGCACAGTCATGGGCAGGGTTTTCGTGAACGGACTTCTTCAGCAGCTTAGCGCCTTCGGCGTCGGACGACTGACCGCAATCTTCGGTCTCGCAGCGGGTGTGGCCGCCGCGCTCGTCTATTTTTCCAGCGCTGTGGGCGGCGGCTCGCAGGCATTGCTCTATGCCGGTCTGGACCCGGCAGAGGCGGCTGCAACCGGCCAGGTGCTTGACCAGGCCAACATCCCTTATGAAATCCGCGAAGGCGGCACGGCCCTCTATGTTGCGCGCGACCAGGTCGATGAAGCCCGTGTCCGCATTGCGACGGGCGGCCCCATCGCCGGCGCCTCGGTCGGTTATGAGATTTTCGACCAGCAGGACAGCTTCGGTCAGACCAGCTTTGTTCAGAACATCAATGCCAAGCGCGCCCTGGAAGGCGAGCTGGCGCGCACGATCCAGTCACTGAACTATGTCAGCTCGGCCCGGGTTCACCTGAATCTGCCGGAACGCCGTCTTTTCGTTCGGGATCAGATTGACCCGACCGGTGCGGTGACGATCTCGACACGCGGCACGCTGAACTCCGAACAGATCCGGGTGATTCGCAATCTGGTCGCCTCAGGCGCAGGCCTCGATGCCAATAATGTGTCCATCGCCGATGATCGCGGCCGTCTGCTGGCCAGCGCTTCGGACGATCAGACCGGCACCAGCATCGCCATGGACGAGCGCCAGGCGTCCATCGAAGCCCAGATGCGCCAGAACATTCTCGATATCGTCGAGGGTGTGGTCGGCCCGGGCGCAGCCCGCGTTCAGGTCACCGCCGAGCTCGACCGCCAGCGCATCGAGGAAAACTCGCAGACCTTTGATCCCGAAGGTGCCGTGCTGGCATCGCGTCAGCGCTCTGAAGAAACCTCCAGCGATACCGATGGCAGTAGCCGCAATGCGGTGTCGGCTTCGGAGAACCTGCCGGACAATGCAACCGACGGCGAAACGGGTCCGACCAGCGAGTCCAGTCGTCAGGTCTCCAACGAAACGGTCAATTTCTCGATTTCCTCGACCCGGCGTCAGCAAATCACCGAGGCGGGCGCCATTCGCCGCCTGTCTGTTGCTGTTGCCGTCGATGGCATTCTGGAAACCCTCGAAGACGGCACCACGCAGTGGCGCGCACGCTCGGACGAGGAAATCGCCCAGATCGAAGCCCTGGTCCGCTCGGCCATGGGGTTTGTCGACGAACCGGGCATTCGCCAGGACTTGCTGACCGTGACGCAGATGGAATTCGCCCGCGCCGATCCTCTGCTGGGCACCGCAGCGACCGGCGGTTTCAGCTTCAACAAGAATGACCTGCTGCGTGGCGCCGAAATCCTGGTGATGTTCATCACCGCTGTCCTGATCATCTTCCTGGTCGCGCGCCCGCTGGTCAAAGGCGCCGGCAGCACCCCGATGCCGCAAGGCCTCGCCCTGGCAGGTGCAGGCGCCGGTGGCGGCGGTGGCATGCTGGATACGGCCAATGCCCCGACGGCTTTGCCCGCTGCAGCATCTGAGATCCCGGCCGCCCTGCCCGGCGGCGACGGCACCGGCGTGGGCGGCAGCATGATCGACATCGAAAAAATCGACGGCCAGGTGAAGGCCTCCTCCATCAAGAAGGTGGTCGGCATCGTCGAAGCGCATCCGGAGGAGTCGATCTCCATCCTGCGCTCCTGGCTGCATGAGACCTGAGTAGAGACATGGCCGACGGCAGACGTTCCATTGAAGATCCCAGCCGCCTCTCCGGACCGGAGAAGGCCGCGGTGATCCTGCTTGCCCTGGGCGAGGAAGATCATGGCCTGTGGGAACATCTTGATGAGGAAGAAATCCGTGAGGTTTCTTCTGCCATGTCCAATCTGGGCACGATCTCCTCGACGGCTGTAGAGAAACTGATCGTCGACTTCGTCGGCCAGATGTCCTCCACCGGCTCGCTGATGGGTTCGTTCGAAGCCACCCAGCGCCTCCTGACCTCCTTCCTGCCGGGCGAGAAGGTCGAAACCATCATGGAGGAGCTGCGTGGTCCCGCCGGCCGGACCATGTGGGACAAGCTGGGCAATGTGAACGAGGTCGTGCTCGCCAACTACCTCAAGAATGAATACCCGCAGACTGTGGCCGTGGTCCTGTCCAAGGTGAAATCCGAGCATGCCAGCCGTGTCCTGGCGGCCCTGCCGGAAGACTTTGCCATGGAAGTCGTCACCCGAATGCTGCGCATGGAGCCGGTCCAGCGCGAAATCCTCGACCGGATCGAGGAGACGCTGCGCACCGAGTTCATGTCGAACCTGGCCCGCACCTCCAAGCATGACAGCCACGAGATGATGGCGAACATCTTCAACAATTTCGACCGCCAGACCGAGAACCGTTTCCTCGCAGCGCTGGAAGAGCGCAATCGCGACAGCGCCGAGAAGATCCGCTCCTTGATGTTCGTCTTCGAGGATCTCTCCAAGCTCGACCCGGGCGGTATCCAGACCCTGATGCGAGCCATCGACAAGGACCAGATGGCCCTGGCGATGAAGGGCGCATCGGACAGCCTGCGCGACCTGTTCTTCTCGAACATGTCCGAGCGTGCAGCGAAAATCATGAAGGAAGACATGAACGCCATGGGCCCGGTGCGGCTCAAGGATGTCGACCAGGCCCAGCAATCCATCGTCTCCCTGGCCAAGGATCTCGCCGCGAAGGGCGAGATCATGCTGGCCGATGGCGGGGCCGATGACGAGTTGATCTACTAGGAGAAGTCGACGCTATGAAACCGATGAAATTCGACTTCGACACCGAGTTTGACGAAAACGGTGAAATCCTGCGCGAAGGCGAAAGCTTCAAGCGCTTTTTCACCCAGGACGACGTCGATGCCGCACGCATGTGGGGTGTTGAGGAAGGCCGCGAGATGGAAGAAGGCCGCTGCGCCCAGGCCCTCCAGGCCGTCGCCTCGCAGATGCAGCTCATCCTCGCCCGTCTTGCGACCGAAAGCGAAGCCCTGCGCGTCGAAGCGGCGCAGCTCGGCCTGTCGGCGGCAAAGAAGATCGCCGGCGAAGCGCTCAACAGCTATCCCGCTGAAACGATTGCGAGCCTCGTCCGCGAAGCGGTGTACGACCTGCGTTCCGAACCGCGCTTCTCCGTCCGCTGTGCGCCTGAACTCGCTGAAATGATTGCCGAGCGACTGGAACAGACCGCCCGCGATTGCGGCTTTGACGGTGCTGTCCAGGTTCGCGGCGAAGCCGGCATGAACGGTGCCGATGTCCGGCTGGAATGGGGTAATGGCGCTATCCAGAGGTCCACGGCCGACATCGAGGCCCGCCTTGAAGACATCGTCCAGCGCTGGCTGGCTTCGCCGCCTGAAGAGGCCGCGCAGCCCGCAGCAGAAGGCGGCGCCGCTCCCGGCGCATCGGCCGCTTAAGGAGGCCCGCACATGAATGACGACAATAATTTCGACCTGCCCGAACTGAGCGGCGAGGAACAGCCCGAACCGAACACGCCCGTCGTCACCGGCGAGGCGATGATGGATGAAGAAGAAAAGAGCGCCGCGGATCTGGCGCCGGTCTTCGACGTTCCGGTCAATATCTCTGCCGTACTCGGCAAAGCGCATATCGACGTCAATTCTCTGCTCAAGCTGACCTCCGGCTCGGTCGTCGAGCTCGACCGCAAGATCGGCGAAGCCATCGATATCTACGTCAATAACCGTCTCGTCGCCCGCGGCGAGGTCGTCGTGGTCGAAGACCGGCTCGGCGTCACCATGACGGAAATCATCAAGGACGGGGACGCGGCATGATGCGGCGCCTTGGTAACATCAAGAAAATGGAGTGGACGCCATGCGAGTCCTGATCGTCGGAAGCCTGGGCGGGCAATTGCACACCGCCACCAAGATCGCCATCGACCGCGGCGCCAAGGTTTCGCAAGTTGACACTATCGAGCAGGCAACAGCTCACCTGCGGGCCGGCCGGGGGGCCGACCTGCTCATGGTCGACCTGTCGCTCGATGTGCAATCGCTGATCGACGCCAATGAGCGCGAACGCATTACGGTTCCGGTCGTCGCGTGCGGCGTCAATGTTCGCCCGGAAGCGGCGGCTGCCGCCATCCGCGCCGGCGCCAAGGAATTCATCCCGCTGCCGCCGGATGCCGATCTGATCGCTGCGGTCCTCGAAGCCGTGGCTGATGATGAGCGCCCGATGATCGCGCGCGACGCGTCCATGCAGGCCGTCATCGAGCTCGCCGATCGGATTTCCGGCTCGGAAGCCTCCGTGCTGATCACCGGTGAAAGCGGTGCCGGTAAGGAAGTCATGGCGCGCTATGTCCACTCCAAGTCCAAGCGTGCGGACAAGCCTTTCGTCTCCGTCAACTGTGCGGCGATCCCGGAAAACCTGCTCGAGTCCGAACTCTTCGGTCACGAGAAGGGCGCGTTCACCGGCGCTATTGCCCGGCGCGTGGGTAAGTTCGAGGAGGCCGATGGTGGCACCCTTCTCCTCGACGAGATCTCGGAAATGGATGTGCGACTGCAGGCTAAACTGCTGCGTGCTATCCAGGAACGCGAGATCGACCGCGTCGGCGGCACCAAGCCGGTGAAGGTCAATATCCGCATCCTGGCAACCTCGAACCGGGATCTGCGCAAGGCTGTCGCCGACGGCACCTTCCGCGAAGACCTGCTGTTCCGCCTGAATGTGGTCAATCTGGCCCTGCCGCCGCTGCGCGAGCGCCCGGCTGATATTCTGGCCCTGGCCGAGCATTTCGCTCGCAAATACGCCGCGGCCAACCAGATTGATGATCGCCCGATCTCCGATGCGGCCCAGACCCAGCTTCTGGCCCGCGAATGGACCGGTAACGTCCGTGAACTGGAAAACGCCATGCACCGTGCGGTGCTGCTGGCCTCCGGCCGCGAGATCGGCCCGGACGCGATCCGCATGCCCGACGGTTCCGCCTTTACCGGTGGGGCCTCCAGCACGGTCACGCGTCATGCCGCCGATGCGGCCGATGCGGTGCAACGCGCCGTGGTCGGCAAGACGGTGGCGGAAGTCGAGCAGGATCTCATCCTCGACACGCTGGATCATTGCCTCGGCAACCGGACGCATGCCGCCAACATTCTCGGCATCTCCATCCGCACCCTGCGCAACAAGCTGAAACTCTATGCCGATCAGGGCGTGAGCATTCCGCAGCCGAACCAGCCCGCCCCCGGGATCAGCGCTGCCTGATAGGAAAACGACGTGGCCGATACGACAGGTACACCGCCAGCGGGCGGTTCCCAGTTTGACCTCCAGGCATTCCTGAACCGCGTTCTGCGCGGGGATGTGGCCCTGGCCGTGGGTATTCTCGGCATCCTCGTGATGCTGCTTCTGCCCATGCCGAAAGTCCTGCTGGACATGTCGCTGGCCATTTCGATCTCGATCTCCGTGCTGGTCCTGATGACCGCACTCTTCATCAAGAAGCCGCTGGAATTCTCGGCCTTTCCAGCGGTCTTGCTGATTACCACCCTGCTCCGCCTCGGCCTCAACATCGCCTCGACCCGCCTGATCCTGTCCCAGGGACATGAGGGCACCGATGCGGCCGGTGAGGTGATCGAGGCCTTCGGCGCCTTCGTCATGCAGGGCAATGTCGTTATCGGCGTCATTGTTTTCGCCATCCTGGTGATCGTGAACTTTGTCGTCATCACCAAGGGTTCAGGCCGTATCGCTGAAGTCGCTGCCCGCTTCACCCTGGATTCCATGCCGGGCAAGCAGATGGCGATCGATGCGGATTTGTCGGCCGGTCTGATCACCGAAGCCGAGGCGCGCAAGCGCCGCTCCGAGCTGGAAGGTGAGAGCAATTTCTTCGGCGCCATGGATGGTGCCTCGAAATTCGTCCGCGGCGACGCCATGGCCGGCCTGATGATCACGGCGATCAACCTGGTCGGCGGCATCATCATCGGTGTCGTCCAGTCCGGCATGCCGCTGGGCGATGCGGCCAGCGCTTACTCCACCCTGACCATTGGAGACGGCCTGGTCTCGCAGATCCCGGCCCTGATCATCTCGGTGGCTGCGGGTCTCCTGGTATCCAAGGCGGGTGTCGACGGTGAAGCCGACAAGGCCGTGTTCGGCCAGCTGACCGCCAACCCGCAGGGCCTCGGCCTGGTCTCCGGTGTGGCCTTTATCGTCGGTGTGCTGCCGGGCATGCCTTTCATTCCCTTCGCTATGATGTCAGCCGGTGCCGGTGCCCTGGCCTGGATGAACCGCGATGCCGAGGCCAAGCGCGCTGAAGCCGAACAGGCCGAACTGCAAGCGGCTGAAGGCGGCGCGGCCGGGGAAGCCGGTGAGGATGCCGCCCCGGAGGAGGCCCCGATCGAGGACAGCCTGACCATTGATGAGCTCAAGATCGAGCTCGGCTACGGCCTCCTGCCGCTGATCAATGATGTCGATGGCCGCAAGCTGACCGACCAGATCCGCGCCCTGCGCCGCTCACTGGCGGAGGAGATGGGCTTCATCACCCCGGCCGTGCGCATTGTCGACAACATGCAGCTGGGCAATCAGGAATATGCCATCCGCATCAAGGAACTCGAAGCCGGTCGCGGCGAGCTGGTGCTGACCAAGCTGCTGGTGATGGATCCGGGCGGTCTACCGATCGACATGGCCGGCGATCACGTCAAGGAACCCGCCTTCGGCCTGCCGGCAACCTGGATCGAGGAAGGCCTGCGCGAGGAAGCCTCCTTCCGCGGTTACACAATTGTCGAGCCGGCCGCCGTCATGGTCACCCATCTGACCGAGCTGCTGCGCGACAACATGGCCGACCTGCTGTCCTATGCCGAGGTCGAAAAGCTGATCGACAAGCTGTCGAAAGAGCACAAGAAGCTGGTGGATGACATTGTTCCGGCCCAGATCAGCCGCGCCGGTATCCAGCGCGTGCTGCAATCGCTGATCAAGGAGCGCATCTCGATCCGCGACCTGGCGACGATCATCGAAGGCATTGCCGAGGCCAGCGCCACGACCTCGCACCTGGAAGCCATTGTCGAGCATGTGCGTTCGCGCCTGTCGCGCCAGATCTGCTATTCCAACCGCGCCCATGATGGCGTGCTGCCGGTCATGGCCCTGTCGCCGCACTGGGAACAGGCTTTCCTCGACGCCCTGGTCGGCGAAGGCGAGCGCAAACAGCTCGCTCTGGCGCCGTCGAAACTGCATGACTTCGTCGCTGCAGTTAGAAACTCTTTCGAAACCGCTTCAGCTCAGGGTCAGGTACCAGTGCTGCTGACGAGCCCTCTGATTCGTCCGTATGTGCGTTCTCTGGTTGAGCGATTCAGGCCACAAACCGTGGTCATGTCGCAGAATGAAATTCACCCGAGCGCGCGCCTTCAGACCTTGGGGCATGTCGGCTGATTTAAACTTTGAAGCTGGTTGTGACCATTAGATGCGCCTGAAAACCTTTGCAGCTCCCAGTCTGACTGAAGCCATGTCAGACGTCCGCCGGGAAATGGGCCCGGAGGCGGTCATCATCTCAACCGGCGACGGGCCTGATGGCGGTGTGCAGGTTCGCGCTGCCACCGAGTCCGGCGCGATCGAGAATTCGCCCGAACCGGTGCGCGAGCGCTCGGAGCGCTTGAGCGAGCAGGCCGAAGTGGAACGCGGCCAGCGCGAAGATGCGCAGCTGGATCGCGTCATTCATGCGCTCGGCTATCACCGCGCGCCCGGTATCGCAGCCCAGGCCCTGATCCGCTCGGCCCAGGATCTCGACGATGGCCATGCTGTCGCTCGCCTCGCCCATGCGATGGAAACCCGCTACGCCTTCCAGCCCATCCCGGCCGTGCCGGAAAACCCGGTCCTGTTTGCCGGTACGCCCGGGGTCGGCAAGACCTCGGCCCTCGCCAAGACCGCCGCGCGCTGCATTATCGGCGGCGGCGCGCCCACGCTGGTGTCCTGTGACGGCGAACGCGCCGGCGCCGATGAGCGCCTCGCCGCCCTGGCCGAGAAAATGGGCGCCGGTTTCCGCACCGTCGATGATCCACGCGAAATGGCCGACCTGATGCATGACATGCAGGGCCCGGTGCTGATCGACAGCCCGGCGGTCAATCCGTTCGAGCTTGATGATCTCGACATGACCCTGGCCTTTGCCGACAGCGCCGAGGCCGAGATCGTCTATGTCTTCGATGCCGGTCTTTCCACCGAAGACGCGGAAGACGCCGCATCCCTTTTCGCGTCCATCGGCGCGGGCCGCGCCATTCCGGTGAAGATCGACTGCGCCCGCCGCATGGGTGCGATGCTGGGCGTGGCCGAAACCGGTCTCGCCTTCGCGCAAATGTCCTCCACGCCCTTTATCGGCGGCGGTCTGGCTCCGGCCACCCCGCTCCGCCTGGCCCGCGCCCTCATCGAGGACCGCCTCAACCCGTTCGACGAGGATCTCTAGATGAAGATCGCATCCGCACCCCAATCGCGCGCCGCGGGCCGTGTTCTCGCTATTGCCTCGGGCAAGGGCGGCGTCGGCAAGACCTCGCTCGCCATCGGCATGGCCCGGGCCCTGTCGCAAATGGATGAACGCGTGCTGCTGGTCGACGGGGATCTCGGCATGGCCAATATCGATGTCCAGATGGGACTGTATCCCAATGCGGATATCGCCGCCGTGCTCAATGGCCGGGTGGAATTGAAAGACGCGGTTGCGCCCGCTCTCGGCGGCTCGGCTGAACGCGGCGGATTTGATGTCATCTCGGGCCGATCCGGCTCAGGGGCGCTGGCCAATCTGTCCGGCACGGGCCTGACCAAGCTGGCCACCGGTATCGCGGCCCTGTCCATGACCTATGACCGTGCCATTCTGGATCTGGCGGCAGGCGCCGACCGGGCCACGCTGCGCCTGGCCATGACGGCGGATGACGTCATCCTGGTGATCAATGACGAGCCGACCTCGCTGACCGACGCCTATGCCTTCGTCAAATCCCTGCGCCTGCATGATGATGGCGCGGCACCGCTGGTCGTCGTCAACAACGCGCCGAGCCGGGCTGCGGCGCATGAGGCTTTCGGCGCGTTCAAGAAAACCTGTGAGAGCTTTTTGAGCTTCACTCCGGTGCTCGCCGGGGTGATCCGGCGCGATGATGCGGTGCCCGCCGCGATCCGCGCCCAGATGTGCCTGTCCGTGCGTTCGCCGCAAAGCGATGCCGCCCAGGATATACAGGCTTTGGCCGGAACCCTCGCAAGAGGCCGCGAAGCCGCCTAAACTGTCCCCCGGGGCATAAAATGTGGGGCGTTGAACATGTATGATAGTTTTGCTGACCGGCTGACCATGGCGTTTACGCCGTTTGACTGGTGGCTGATCATTGTCCTGTCGCTGGTCGCGGCACTGGTGATGCGCAAATGGCCGCAATGGCCGGCCGCCGCCGCCATCGCCTTTTCCGTCGATGCCATCGCCCCCTTCTTCTACCGCTGGGCCACCGGCATCCCGCCGGATTTCGCCTTCGACTTCGCCTTCTCCCGCCTCGATGAGCGCGGCGGCATTGTTGTCCTGATGCGGCTGGCGATCTATTTCGTGACCATCGGCGTCATCTACTGGGCGAAGAAGCGGTATTCGCGGGTTTAGGGTCGAGGGCCACTGCCAGGCTTTAGGCAAGTCCGCGTATTCTAGGTCAACGCTCCGCAATTTCTGCACGATGACGAGCCAGGGCTAAAAATGGCTCGGCGACACCCCAATGATCGTCGAGATCCAGAAATTCCTTCTTGGAATCCGACCGGTGGTAGAACCACAAGATGACGTAATTGATACCCACACCGCATAGAAACATGCAGGCTGCAGGGACACCGACAAAACCGGCTTTGACCGCCAATGACGCATCGGTAAACATGATCGGAAGGGCAAAGAAAGCGCCTAAGAGGCCCCACGATAATATCAATTTCGCGAACGCTTTCATTTCATTCCAATCGAATGCGTTGAGCATCAAGTAAGAGGCTTTGGAGCCAAAGCGGTTCATCTGCCACCACCTCAGCTTTTCCCCTTAAAACCCATGCCAGCCAGTTCGCCGTTTTGAAGCCGAGCGGTCAAGGGCGCATAGCGCCGGGAACCGGTTGAAACCCTTGACCGCTCGGCTTCAAAACGGCCCCATTTCCAGCATGGGGTGCATGGGGTGGTGTGGCTCCCGCCTCGCCCTTGATGGGCGAGGTGGATTGCGGCGCAGCCGCAAGACGGAGTGGGTGCGCGCCGAAGGCGCTGAAGGAATTTGCGAAAGTGGAGTTGGTTCTTAGTAGCGGCTTCGCCGCGTCACCCACTCCCCCGCTGCGCGGGACCTCGCCCATCTAGGGCGAGGCGGGAGCCACATCACTTGTGATCTTGGACGTGAGGCCCGGACTTGCCTGCCCTCGCGGAAGCGGGGGATCCGTCAGGGATAACAGGGCTGATAATACGGTGTGGGTCTCCGTTTATTCCCCAGCATTGTTTGAACGACCACGTCCCCAGAGCACCACGTACTTTCCCCAGACGAAGAACACAGCGACGGTCATCGTACTTCTATCGGTCCGAGCCCTAAGCGGGATTTTCGAGCGGATAGCGATGTAGGTAATCCAATCAATCGCCAACCCAACCACCGCCGCAACGGCGACAAAAACCGCGATGGCATTTTGATATTCATCGATAGCGACCGTACGCCAGGCGCCGAATGCCCAGAGCGTTAGTGGCGCAAGGGAGCCCCAGGCCAGCAGTGATGTTAGGCTTCCTAAAACGAGCCCGTAAAACCGGCTATCGATTGTCATTATCCGAATTCCCCAGATTGACCTCGAGATAAGCGCGGGCTCGTACCAGTTTCAAGCATGAGGTTTTCGAATAGTCGCGCCTGCCCCACCTCGCCCTTGATGGGCGAGGTGGATTGCGGCGCAGCCGCAAGACGGAGTGGGTGCGCGCCAACGGCGCAGAGAAGACTTTCGGCGATAGAGTTGGTTTTTAGTCGCGGCTTCGCCGCGTCACCCACTCCCCCGCTGCGCGGGACCTCGCCCATCAAGGGCGAGGAGGGTCGCTACAAATCTTGTCATCCCGGACGCAGGCCCGGACTTG